>Ga0114957_1001397_pt1 | contig 26587 bp, 12 predicted proteins | sample BantaG_FD_87175 | JGI IMG/M metagenome (GOLD analysis project Ga0114957, IMG submission 87175) | Marine algal microbial communities from Bantry Bay, Ireland - BantryBay_4 metaG | ecosystem: Host-associated > Algae > Red algae > Unclassified | place: Bantry Bay, Ireland | collected 2014-11-21
AAATCAGCGTCTGCACTCAGAACATTTCCACCATCAAACAAATATCTAAATCTCCGTCCACCTAGCATTCCCGCAAAGGTCAATTCACTCAATCCCTCCGGCATCGGCATGATTGCAGCGAAGGCATGAGACGGCAGACCACCAACAAAAACCGAAGCATGAAAATCATCTTCCGTTTCATTGTACATCGTATGATGCACCCCTATACCTCGGTGAATTTGATAATGTAATCCGATCTCATTATTAGTTTCATATTCGTTACCAGTGAGCTGGATTCTATACATGCCTAGATTAGACTCCATGATATTTTTTGAACCTGGTGGTAGGGTCATCACTTGTGGTAAGGTGACAAATCCACCTCCATCCATTGGCCAAGATATCAACTGTGGCAGTTTGTCGATTGTGGTCACCCCATATTTAATAGGTGCAGAAAATCGAGCTTTCTTTGGCAAAGCTTTGATTGCTGTGAAGGGAGCACTTAGATAATTGAATGGCTTCTTAAGAAAGTTAGTGGGATCAGCTTTAAGTTCAATGACCTTATTAGTTTTATCCAGTGTGTCACGAAATATGAAGTCAGTTCTCTCTGCAGTTCCATAGATATTACTGATCGCTTGAAACGGGCTACCCTTGATCTTCTCAAACAATAGCGCGGGACCCTTTGCAGCAAATACACGCCGATGTATCTCCGCCATCTCTAGGTGTGGATCGACTTCCATGCTTACCCTCTTCAGTTGGCCATTACGTTCCAAATCCTTGGCACAATCACGCATACTTTTATATCTCATTCGTATATTTTCAATGATGGGAACCTCTACTATCGCGAGGCGTCTAATGACAAATATAACAGCAAATTTAAAATAGAGTTGATTCTTTTTGACTAGTAGATTTTGCGGTAGCGTGATTTGAGGCCTACTCCAAGGCACCTCATCCAAGCATGTGCGCATGGAGTCGCTATGTTTCGTAGCTCCCTATTCGGTCGGCCCTCTTCTGCCCTACGATGCTAGGCGAGGTCTGGCGATTCCTTCGCCTCATATCCACCCGACATCGCCACTACTGCACAGCGCTAGTCCAAAGAAGTACATATTTTGGGATATTGTATTCCACAGATGGCTTGCTAAGGTTCTTTCTGCATATTTCATTTTATACTAAAATAATTTCGTACCGAACAGTGAAATTCGCGACTTGCTGAAGGCGACCAAGCTCGATCCCGTGGTACCACGGGAAAGTGCGGTAGAGATAAGGGATGGAAGTGGCATACCCATTCGGGCGGTGTTTAAACGCAATATTTTAGCGTCATTTTTGTGTACAGGCAAGTGGGTATTTAATGTACAGCCCTCCGCCTGTCAACGCTGTAGCTCGACACTCGGACAAGGACCACGCCAGCAGGCAGTGGATAGCCCCAAAATATTCACATGCAAATTCCAGTAAGGGCATAAAAAAAGCACCTCGATGATTCAAGATGCTTTTTATACTTTTATGTTAATAAGTCTTCGCTAAAATCTATCTAAAATAACATTACTCTTTTTGCAAGACTATAACCATCTTCGAAATGAAGCTGTACCATATAAGTACCAGATACTAGATTTTCTACATCCATTCTGATGAGATTACTTTGCTGTGTATATCCGTTTTGCTTTACCATCTTGCCATGTATATCGTATAAGATGATACCTACTGGAGCCAATTCTCCCTGTGGTAGTTCGATAAAGAAATAATCCTCACTTGGATTCGGATATAGTAAAATAGCATTATCTCTTGCCAGGTTTTGCTTTGTACTAGTTCCGATACTTAGATCAACCTCACTAGAAGTAAAACAACCATTTTCATCTGTAACAGTTACAGAATAGATGCCTGGATTAACATTGTTGATTGCAGCTGTGTTCGCTCCAAAATCCCAGAGGTATTGATAATTACCAGATCCACCAAAGGCTTCGACTAGAATAGATCCATTATCATTTTCTGAGCTAGGGTGTATAATGTTAAATTCTAGTTCTAATGGAGCTGGCTGAGAAACTATAAAGGAGTGCTCACTGTCACATCCGTTTGCGTCCGTTACTGTCACCTTATAAACTCCTGCACCTAAGTCACCAATATCTTGATTAGTGTTTCCATTTGACCAATTATATGTATAAGGTGCGACACCTGTAATCACTTCTAAATCTATATATCCATTGGATTCTTCATGGCATAAAACTTCACCAACATTATCACTTATTCCAGGGAAGGCATTGGATTTTTCGAAATCAAAGTCTTGCACAAAACTACAATCATTAGCGTCAGAAATGGTAACAGCGTAATACCCAGCACCTTGATTAGGAAGATTTTGTGCCGTAAATCCATTTGACCAAGTGTAACTGTATGGAGGTGTACCACCGCTGCCAATGGCTCTCAAATCAACAATATCTCCACAATCTCCTGACAGGTCAGCATTGATAGAACCAATCAATGCGCTCGGCTGCGTAATACTTACAGTTCTAACTTTCTGACAATCATTGGCGTCTACTACCGTTACAGTGTAATTACCAGCAAAGAGGTTTGATATACCCTGTGTGTTTGCTCCATTTGACCAATTATACTCAAAAGGTGCTTGGCCACCTTGTGGAATCAAAATAATGGCTCCATCATTTTGATTGGTACAAGATACATTTTCAGATTGCCAAGATAGAGCACTGAAGCTTGAGCAGTCTTCTGATGCGGACTCTACAATGATTTGAACAGTTTTCTTACAATCTTTAGAATCAAATATAGTAACATTATATGCACCAGATGAAATATTGGTCACCGATAGCCCAAACATACCATTTGACCACTCAGCTCTATATGGTGAAGTTCCACCACTTACTTGTAAGTTAACTGATCCATCTGCTAAATTTGTCCCAGATGATGGAGTCACCACATTGTTTACTGTGATCGGAGCCTTTGGTGCTAAAGTTTGTGCTCTTTGTGCAATACATCCATTCACATCCGTAACAGTTGCAAAGTATGTACCTGCTGGCAAGCTACCAATTGTCTGAGTCGTCGCTCCAGTGCTCCATTTGAATTGGTAAGGTGCAACACCGTTATTAGGGCTTGCAGAAACATAACCTGTATTAGATCCAGGACATCCTGGTTCACTAAATGCCATATCCATATAGAAGCTTGCGCAATCTGGTTCTGGAGATATGACCTCTATCTGATCTATAGCTTGACACCCATTTGCGTCTATTACAGTTACACTAAATACTCCAGGTTCAAGACTGATGATAGTAGGTGAAGTTTCTGAATTATTCCACGTATAGGTATAAGGAGGTGTACCGCCATTAATAAATGCAGAAGCAGAACCATCTTCAGCTCCAGCGAAAGTCACATTACCGCTTGATACAAATAGTGATAGCTGTGATGGACTTGAAATAACTGATGTTGCAACTGCTTGGCAACCTAATTCATCGGTGGTAGTAACTCTATATGTTCCTGCTGATAAGTTTTGGATAAAGCCAGTGATCTCACCAGTGTTCCACCTGAAACTAATATTTCCAGTACCTCCAGTTGGGTTGGCAGATAGCGTACCATTATTAGAATTGAAGCAGGAAAGATCTGTCTTATATGTGTTAACTTTAAAAGTACCACATCCAATATCATCCGCCTCTACTATTGCTTGCTTGATTACTGGGCAGCCTTTAGTATCATTAACTGTGAGACTATATGTACCAGCAGCTAGCCCTTGATTGGTTTGCCCTGAAAATCCATTTGACCACTTATAACTATACGCAGGTATTCCTCCTGAGGCGAAGGCGGTCAAAGAGCCATCATTTACCCCAGCTACAGATTCATTTCTTATCTGAATAGTGGCATTCATTGGATTTGGAGCGGTGAGCTGTATATTTTGATTTATAGTACATCCATCATTGTCGGTAACCGTTACGTAATATGTACCCTGAACTAAATTATTTCTTAAAGGTGATGTTGAGTTATCCTCCCATTTATAATTATATGGAGCCACTCCATTAAAAGCGTTGACTGAAATGGTACCATTTGTATATCCGAAACAGGTTGGAGGCTCAGAGTTAACAGAGACTGTCAAACCATCGCATGGTGAAACGGTATTATCTATTTTTAAGAATATTGGATTTCCTGTCAGAGCAACGTTATTAGCAGACACAGATGTAATTACGCCCGTTTTGAAATGATTCCATTCTCTCTTAGCTAAGGTAGCTGAACCGATTACAGTCCATGGTAAACTAGAAGGAAATGAATAATTAGCTGCTGCTTCTTCACTTCGATCTCTAAAGGTCTTTGCCCATAACATGTAGGTAGTTTCCCCAGCACCATTAGAAAAGGCACCACCTCTTACATTATTGGGCAATTGTAGTTGACTGGTTTTTCCAGCATCGTACCAGTATCCTCTAAGAGCATCGGACATGGTCTTTAGCGCAATACCTCCATCCGTATGAACAGCAGTGTGTTTATTTTGTGTCAATATGTTCTTATACAGTCCCATTAAATCCCATTGTTGTTGAGGTGCCCAAACAGGCAATGCATCGTCATATTTTTCGCCAATGTGATACAAATGCAAATGATCTACACCTACTACTTGAGAAGCAAACATGACCTTCATATTATAGTTAGCCTGTATCTGATTTCCTCCTGCAAAATTTGCGCTTAGTAATTCTTTTCTTGGAATATTGGTTTCGGTATTGATTTGTAATTTTCTTGGATAAGTACCGCCATTGTAGCCTCTAGATTCTAGCACTGCATTGAACTCTCTTTCTCTTTCATAAAATTCAGTAATAGCGCCATCGGAATGTCTAGAGTAATCGAAATTTAAAATATCATTATTCCATTCTTTGAAGGCCTCGTCTACATGAGGATAATAGTGCCAACTGAGTACGTCAAAGTATGCACCACCAGTTAATGGGTACTCTCCAGAGACATCACCATTATTAGGGTTATCGGTATTTCTTAGTACAGCATCTAAAAAACTAGGGTATCCTATTCCACCTGTGCAAACATAACTTTCAGGATATAAGGATTTTACCACTTCGTAAGTGATTCTCAGCATTCTAACATAATGAGATACTGGTGCAGCTATACCGAATTGACCGCCTAAATCACAAGGGCTTGGATCTTCTGTCCACCAACTACCTGGTGTACCAGGATCACTCTTATTATTATAACTTGTTGTAAAATCTGGTTCGTTCCATACTTCCCAGTATTTTACCCATTTTCCATATCTAATAACCACCTCATAAACATATCTAGCATAATGATTTTCGTCAGTATATGGCGTGCCATTTGCCCCACCATCCCAAATCGGAAGGTGCAGATTTTTCCATATTTCAGATTGAACACCAGGACAATACTCAGTATAGTCTCTATGTGCATCACTAGGAGAATTTAGAAACACGGTATGATCCTTTAGACCTAGTTCTACATATCTTTGAAATTCATCCAACCTGATATCGTAACTGAGGTTAGGATCTTCTAAGAAACTTTCAGGAAGTGCCAATCTTATTGATGTTGCTCCAGCTCCAGGCACTCCAGATGCTATATCTCCTATAGCCAATGCAGCTAAATCATCATCAGTCCACGGAAGAAATGCTCCATTATCTGGGCTAATATTACTTGATGTTCCATAACCACCTAGATTTACACCATAGTGAAAACCATTATTATAGGGATTGACGATATCGTTGGCAGTGTAGTTTACCTGCCCTTGAAGGTGAGAAATACCTAAGAATAAAAAGAAAGATAGCTTTAATGCTATAACATTAAAAAATTTCATAATACTTAATCGATTGTAAGTGAGGTAATAGGTAAAACTATTACTGTCAAATTCTGCTTTGCTAGTCTAACTTGGTGTGGCTTAGGGGAATACGAACTTTACTGCTAATGTTGATATATTCAAAGGATGTGCAATTATACGTCAAAAAACCAGAAAAGATGGCGATATTCCTTCCTTATTATGTTAAAATTTAAAATAAAAAGTGACTTTTTTATAAATCTTAATATATCACCAAATGTAGCATTTTTTTGCAGCTGCGACTATTTGGTATAGACTCATAAAAAATTGTTAATCTTCGTTTGTTGCAGTAGTATTCATACAGTTCTCGTAGTTTAAAAGGTAGATAGCATTACCTTTGCATGATCAAAGCCATTTATGTCTGAAGAAAATAACATAGACCAACAATCAAAAGAGCCATTTATGGGTCGTTTGCTGCGGTTTCTGGCAGTGATGTTACTGATCCTGTTTCTTCTTAGTATACTACTCACCCTAGTCATACGAGATAGTGATTTTCAGAATTGGGCTGTAAAGAAAGTAACTACATCACTCTCTGAGCAATTAGATACAAAAGTAGAACTTGAGCGAGTGGAGCTTGACTTTTTTAACAGTCTCGCTTTCACAAATTTCTATGTTGAGGATTACAATAAGGATACGCTCATTTTTGCTCAAGAGCTTGAAGTCGATCTTGATGTTTCTCTCAGATCTTTACTAAACGGCAGATTATCGATTGAAGAAATTTCATTAGTGAATGGAAATATTAAAATCCGAAGAGATTCAGGACAATTTGATAACAATCTCAAACTATTTGCAAATAAGCTAAAGGAAAATAGTGCAGATCAGTTCAGAGCAAAAGAACAAGATCCTAGTAAGGAAACAGATACTAAACGAAGACCCTTTGATCTCAATTTAGATAGAATTAATCTAAAGGATATCTGTTTTCAGCAAAACGATAAACTTAGAGGGCAGGATCTAGATGCCTGTATTGAATCCGCAAAAATTAATTTTGACGATTTTATCCTAGAAGATAACCTTTTCAACATCGACAAATTGGAGGTCGATGGGGTGAATGTAGACATATTTGAGTATTTAAGAAACGAGGAACTTTTCAATGATTGGTACTATTTAGAGGTTGAGACAACATTACCCGATAGTACAATAAAGCCTTATGTCTTTACGGTAAAAGATTTGATCGTTAAAAATGGAAGCGTAAATTTGAAGAATATCCGTAAATCGATACTTCGTACCATGTCCACCAAAGTCTTGGATTATAAAAATCTAGATCTTTCTGATATACAGTTGCATTTTAAAAACCTGAACTACTCTCAAAATCAAGGGAGTGGACAATTAGCATCCATGAGTGTGAAAGAGAAATCTGGATTCCAAATCGATGACCTTTACATTGATGATCTATTGGTGACTGACCGCAACTTGGTACTTAAAGACTATAAAATGGAAACTCCTTATAGCACCTTTGGGAGCAACCTCACCCTAAAATATAGAGAGTATGATGATTTCTGGGAGTTTGAAGATAAGATTTATATCAATTCATCTTTCCAAAATACGAACATTGGAGTAAAGGATATTATTTATATGGTTGGTGTGCTGGAGTCGAACGAATTCATGCAGCTCAATAAAGGAGAAAACCTTTCTATCACAGGGAATATAAATGGTAAAATTAATAGCTTGAAAGGTTCAAAACTTCAAGTTAAGCTAGGTGATAAGATCACATTTAATGGTGGCTTCAGCACCAAAAATTTATCAGTAAAAAATGAAGAATTTCTTAATCTCAATATTGATCAGGTTGCAGTCTCTATGGTATCACTGCGGCAATTGATTCCTAATTTTGCATTGCCTCCCAATTTTGATAAGCTCGGAAATTTAAATTTTAGCGGAAACTTTACAGGGTTCTTCAACGAATTTACCGCTTATGGAGACCTTAGGACAGATCTTGGAGGGGTCACTTCAGATGTTTCTTTAGCACTCACCCAGGGAGTAGACAAAGCTGTGTACGATGGAAAACTAAACCTCAAAGACTTCGATCTTGCAACCTGGACGGGCGATGATAAGTTTGGCAATGTAACCATCTCGGCAATAGTGAAAGAAGGTGTTGGACTCCGTAGAGATGTCGCCTCTGCAAATTTGAGTGCTACCGTTGAAAGTTTCTTATTCAAAGGATATGATTATCAAAATGTAAAAATCGTTGGTCGTTTAGATAAAAATAAATTTGATGGTGATTTGAGCATTGCGGATGAGAACATAGATCTAGATTTTGGTGGTAAAGTTAGTTTTGAAGGAGATAAGCCTTTGTTTAATTTTAAATCTAATGTGAGGAACATTGATTTTCAAAAGTTGAATCTTAGTAACAAAAACCTCGTCCTTTCTGGAAATGCAGACATTGACGCCATCGGAGATAATATCTCCAATATCACTGGTGAAATTTATCTTTCGGATTTCAAAATTTCCCTCAATGATGATTTAAATTATAATCTAGATACCATAGCATTGAGATCTACAGTAAAAGATGATGGGATCAAAAATTTTCACTTGGAAAGTGAGCTGCTGTATTTGGACTTGAATGGTCAATTTGACCTTGATAAAATAGCGTTTGCCTTCAAGGATTTCCTAGTAGAAAGATTCCCAGCATATGCAGAACGACTACAAATCGAACCAAGTGGGAAGTTGTACGATGACATGCAATTCAACATGGATTTAGAGGTGTTTGATTCTGAAAATTTGACCTACTTTCTAGATAAGCGAATTGACACCATTAGAGATATGACCGCTACAGGTTACTTCAATACATTTACAGACTCATTATATCTTCTGACGGATTTACCTTCTTTCACTTATGATAACAATAAATTCGAAAATATTAATCTAATTCTAGAAGCGAACAATGATGACACAGAGGTCGTCTTGGGTATCTTAGAAACACAACTGAAGGGAGGGCAAAAAATCCCAGCTTACAGCCTTTTTGCCAACGCAACAGACGATGAAATCGATTTTAATTTTAATATCAATGATGCATCTAATGAGCAATATAATATGCTGATGAATGGCACCCTCAAAGTTAAAGATGACAAAGTTTTTGAACTGAGTTTCCTTCCTTCAAACCTAACCTTATTAAAACAGGAATGGGAGATATCGGAAGGAAACTACATACGTTTTGGCAAAGACTTTATTGAAATTAAAGACTTCGCCTTTACCAATGGACGCCAGAATGTCCATGTTGATGACTACGGTACAAAAGGACTGAAGGCCAGTTTAGAAAATTTTGATCTAGAGGAGATTAACAAGTACACTAATTATGAGAAGCTTTTCTTTGATGGAGATTTCACTTTAGATATTACGGCTGAAGATGTCTTTACCCAAAAAAATATAGAGCTTAGTCTAAATATGGATACCCTTAAAATATTTGAAGATGACTGGGGCGTTTTGAGTCTTCAAGCCAAGCTCCCAAGTCTAAATGATGACGTGCAGGCCTACCTTTCATTGACCAAAGGAGAACAGCAGATTCTAGCAGAGGGCTCTTACACTTTACCAAATGAAAGTATAGAACGTAAAGCTAATAGTGGAAGCAATTTCTTTGACTTTGATATTTCGAGCAATGCTGTACCACTGAGTTTGCTAGAATATTTTGTTCCTACAGGTTTGTCTGGTACTACAGGGTTTGTCGATGCAGATGTGAATTTGAAAGGCTTTCCAGGTGATATCGATTCTGACGGAACCTTGCGGGTATACGAAGGTGCTTTTAATGTAGACTATTTGAAGACTCGTTACTTTATTGACGACGGGGTAGTTACTTTAAGTAAAAATTGGCTCGATGGTACTGGAGGTATCGTAAAAGATAAGTTTGGAAACAAAGCAGTTTTAGATGGCGGTATTTATCATACCAATCTAAAAGACATGATACTTGACTTGACCATCAATGCACCAAGATTTTTAGCACTAGATACGAAGAAGGGTGACAACGAATTATTTTATGGTGTTGGTATGGGACAAGGAACTGTAAAGTTCGCAGGACCATTTAATCAAACAGATATTGATATCAATGCAGTTACATTGGAGGGGACTAATATTTCTATTCCGATCGAATCTTCTGCAAATAGCAGCGAACTGGGATTTATTAATTTTGTCAATAGGGAAGAGGAAGCAAAACAAGAGGAGATTGTATTAGAGGAGCAACTATCTGGAGTCAATATAGCTATCAATTTGGAAATTACAGAAGCTACAGAAGCTAGAATAATTTTTGATGAAGATGCCAATGATATTGTCACAGGACGAGGACGAGGAAATATTGAAATCACGAATAAGCGGACTGGCGAATTTAGCATGTTCGGTACCTACGAAATAGTAGAAGGGGATTACCTTTTCACTTACTCCTATCGTGATTTGGTCAAGTTCAACAAGCCCTTTCTAGTCAAGCGAGGCGGGACTATTGTTTGGGATGGCGATCCATATACTGCACAGATCAATATAGAGGCAGAGTACTTCGGTTTGCGAACATCAATCTATAATTTGATTGCAGAGTTTTTGGTGCCTCCAGTTAGTGACGCTATTGCGGCAGAGGCAAGAAATACTACAACGGTAGATTTGACTATGAAGCTCAAAGGCGATCTCTTTGCCCCTGACATTTCTTTTAAGTTGGATTTTCCTGAGCTGGCTGGTGAGCTAAAGGGTTATGTCGATAGTAAATTACTCTACCTCAGTAGAGATGCCAATGAATTGAATCGACAAGTATTTGGTTTGATGGTAGTAGGTGGATTCTTACCAGCCAATGAAGCAGAATTGGGCTCCGAGGTAGTCAATTTTGGAGTGAATACGGTCTCCCAATTTTTATCTAATCAATTATCACTTTATGTTTCAGAGCTGCTGGCCGATGTACTAAATGAAAACGGTGTTTTTACACGCGCAGAGTTCAATGTGAACTATTCTGTATTTAATAATGCGAGTATCAATAATCAAATAAATAATTCTAATCGTGCGAGTGAATTATCCTTGCAGGTCAAAAACTATCTATTTAAAGAAAGACTCGCGATCAAGATAGGTACTGACATAGGTATAGGTGACGCAAGTGCAATTACTGGAAGTTCGGTTTCAGCGATCAACACCTTCGATGTTATTGTAGAGTGGGTGATTACCAAAGATCGTAGGTTCAAATTGTTAGTCTATAATCGTAATGAAAATACCATATTTGGTCCTTCTCGTAAGTCTGGTTTTGGAGCATCTTATCGTTATGAATTCGACACAATCGATGAGTTTTTCAAAGGTTTCCGCAAGAAAACACGTGAAGCTATCGACAGCAACATATAAGATTGTTATTTTTCCAATTCAAATCTTTTGGGTGTGTAGCTCAGATCTACCAAAAAAAGGTAGATCTAAGCTAGCGTGTCATCCGCTTGTATGACAGCACTGCTATCTGTATTCAGCCAACTCCTTTAGACATCTTCACTCGTTCCTCGTTCAGCTACCTATAGGAGGGCTTCATTACAGAGAGCAGCACTGTCATATCGCTTCTACCACTCACACGGCAAAGCAACCAAGCCAAAAAAAGTTATATCTTTTGATCTATTCCTTTCGTTCAGACCAGTAAATCTAATTTCTATTCTTGAATTTTTGTAATCTATTGATTATCATAGTTTAAACCTCATTAATATCATGATATCGAGAAGCATACAAATCACAAAAAACTTTACTATTTTTGCGGAACACAAAACGTACATGGCAAAACTTAGGCAGAATCATAGGCAGGCTAGCAATCCAGGAACAATCATTGCTAGAGGTGGAATCTTTGCGATTATCATTGGCATTCTGTATGTCCTTTTTAGAGTATTGGACGTGGAAGTGTTTGATCCAGTTAATCCCGATGGTGGAAATTCAAATTCCCCATCAGCCGAGGCCAATACCAAAATGTCTTTCTTGCCCTCTAGTGAGGGAGAGTTGGTTCAGCATACCTATTATAGTATGTCTTACCGCGAAGAATTCGAACAACCAGAATGGGTGGCATATAGACTAACCAAAAATATAATGAACGGTCCTCGTGTGAAACGAGATGATAATTTTAGATCTGATCCCTTAGTTGAAACTAAATCTGCCACCAAGGCGGATTACAAAAGATCAGGTTACGATCGTGGACACCTTGTACCAGCAGGAGATATGAATTTTAATAAGACTGCAATGTCTGAGACCTTCTTTATGAGCAATATGAGTCCGCAAATACATAACTTCAATGGAGGAGTATGGAGAGAATTAGAAGAGCAAACGCGAGATTGGGTCAGAGATTTTGGATCACTTAATATAGTTACGGGGCCGGTATTAACTGAAAATCCTATAGACTATATCGGTCAAAATGATGTAGCGGTTCCAGCTGCCTACTATAAAGTCCTGATGACAGAAGGTAAGACACCTAGAGCTATTGGCTTTTTGATGGATAATGAAATCTCAGATAAACCTCTGCAATCTTTTATGGTCTCTATAGATGAAATAGAGAAAGTCACAGGAATAGATTTTTTCAAAGGAATGCTTGATGCTAAAGAAGAAGAACGCCTAGAATCTTATGTAGACAAAAAAGCATGGCGAGTAAATAATAAAAGATATAAGATGCGAAGAGAAAAATGGAACTATAATTAAGATGAATTTAATAGCGTTATGTTATAGGAATTTAAATAATTGAAGCACCAGCAGTGACTATATGCTAGCAATTCGGTCAAAAAAATAGATAAACAAATAGAACATCATGTCAAAAGAAAAATTTATTTCAGAAATAAGCGAAGGCTACACTTTTTCAGGTCCTTCATTCACCTTAGGTGGAGCGATGGTAGACGGTGAATGCCAAACCAATTGTCTAGTAAACCTTCCGTTACGAACTATGAATCGACACGGGCTGATAGCTGGAGCCACTGGTGCTGGTAAAACCAAAACGCTTCAAGTCATTGCCGAGCAATTGTCTGAGCAGGGTGTTCCAGTTCTTATGATGGATATCAAAGGAGATTTGAGTGGTATTGCAGCAGCTAGTCCTGGGCATCCAAAGATTGATGAAAGACATGCAAAAATAGGAATTCCCTTTAAGGCAAGTAACAGTCCAATCGAATTCTTAACACTATCCGGCGAAAAGGGGGCTAGATTGAGAGCTACTGTTTCTGAGTTTGGGCCAGTACTTTTTTCTAAAATCCTAGATTTAAATGATACGCAGTCTGGTATCGTTGCTGTAGTATTCAAATATTGTGATGATCACAAATTACCGCTCCTTGATCTAAAGGATATGAGAGAGACTCTGAAGTACATCATGGACGAAGGGAAAGAAGAATTTTCTGAAGAATATGGTAAAGTTTCCTCAGCATCAGTAGGAACCATCACCAGAAAAATAATAGAACTAGAGCAGCAAGGAGCAGATCTGTTTTTTGGAGAAACATCATTTGATGTAGAAGATCTGATTCGCCAGGATAAAGATGGCAAAGGGATGGTGTCTATCGTAAGATTGACCGATATCCAAGATAAACCAAAGTTGTTCTCTTCATTTATGCTGCAAATGCTAGCTGAGATATACAGTACGCTTCCAGAACAAGGAGATGCTGATAAGCCAAGATTAGTCATGTTTATTGACGAGGCACACTTGGTATTTAACGAAGCATCAGACGCCTTGCAAGATCAGTTAGAGGCGGTAGTGAAGTTGATTCGCTCGAAGGGAGTGGGTCTTTTCTTTGTGACCCAAAATCCAGATGATATTCCAGAAGCGATCTTAGGACAGCTTGGAATGAAAGTGCAGCACGCGCTTAGAGCATTTACTGCTAAAGATAGAAAAGCTATAAAGCTTGCAGCTCAAAATTATCCAATCAGTGATTATTATGATACTGAAGAATTGCTTACCTCCTTAGGTATAGGAGAAGCTTTTGTGACGGTCTTGAATGAGAAGGGGATACCTACTCCATTAGTGCATTGTCTGCTAAGAGCCCCTCAATCTAGAATGGATATCCTAAGCGATGCAGAAATCAATGCGATCGTGGGTGCATCTGAGATCATCGAAAAATACAATGAGGATATAGATAGAGAAAGTGCTTACGAGATTCTAAAAGGCAAGATTGCGGAGGCCCAGAAAGAAGAGAATCAGGCGGAAATCCAAAAAGAGCGCGAGAAAGCTGCTAAGAAGACCTCTACAAGTTCAAGATCTACTTCACGAGGCGATAGTACCTTTTCTAAGGTAGCAAAGCAAGTGGGTAGAACAGCAACTAGAGAATTAACACGAGGACTTTTAGGTGCTTTAGGGATAAAATCAACCAGGAGAAGAAGTTCATCTCGTTGGTTTTAGTAGAATATTTTCAGAATTTTAACATTTTGAGCAGATTTTTTTAAGCTTTCGCCAACAAAAAAGAACATTTTACTAGCGTCTTAATTTTAAATACTATTTTTGTATTCATTAATTAATGACGAGAATTAAACCTTTAAAAAGATGAAAAAAACGATTTTAAGTATCATAGCAATTTTTGCTATGACTTTCTCATATGCTCAAGTTGAGCCAGAAAAGGCTGTTGCAAAAGCTGTAAGAGCGCATAACAGCTACAGTGGAGATCCAGTAAATAACGCTGATAAGCTTGCTGAAGCAATGGAGATGATTGAAGTGGCAAAGAATAGCGAGGCCACTAATAAAAATCCTAAAACTTGGATTGCTGCGGGTGAAATCTACCTTGATCTTTCAAAAAAAGATACGAATGCTGCCACGTTAGATCCAACTTACAAGCTAGAATATCCAAATGCTGCATATGAAGCTTTTACTTCTTACAAAAAATTAGCTGAAGTAGCTGAAAAGAAATTCCAAAAGAAAGAAGCTGAAAAAGGTCTTCAAGATGCTGCTAATCAGTTAAACATCACTTCTATTTCTTTACTTAACAGAAAGGATTATGAAGGTGCGCTTAATTCACTGATGGCTATGACTGAAATCAGAGATATTCAAGAAGCGAATGGTACGAAAATTACACTCGCAGATCCTGCGGATTTGAATAATCACAACTACTACACTGCTTACACTGCTATGCAAGTTGGGAAAAGTGATTTAGCAAGCAAATTATTTGCAGAATTAAGATCAAATAATTACGATGATGCGAGCATTTATTCTTTAAGCTATAAGTTAGCAGCAGATCAAAAAGACCCAAATGCATTTGCTATCTTGGAAGAAGGATTAGCTAAATATCCAGATTCTCAAGAGATACTATTCGCACAGATCAATTATCTAATCTCAAATCAAGAATATGATAAATTGACTGGCTTATTAAAGCAGGCGGTTGCCGCAGATCCTGAAAATCCTTCTGTATATTCTGCATTAGGTAATGTATATATGAATCTTAACCAAGAGGCATTAACCAATAACGACCCTAAGGCTCCAGAATATTTTGCGGAGTCAAAGTCATACTATGAGCAAGCTGCTAATTTAGATCCTAATCTTTTTGATGTACAGTATTCTTTAGGTTCTCTATACTTCAATAAAGCTGTTTTGATCACTAAGCAAATGGGTGAGTTATCATTGAACGAGACAAAAAAGTATGATGAATTGAAAAAGAAATCAACTGACTTGTTTAATACTGCACTTCCTTACTTCAAGATAGCTGAAAAGCTGAATCCGAACGATACAAATACATTGATCGCCTTGAAGGAAATTTATGCAAGAGAAAACGATTTTGAAAAATCTGGCGAATTCAAAAAGAGACTTGAAAATGTTCAAACTGGAGGAAAAAATGAGTCTTCTTATTTCAATTAAGACCGTATGGTGCAAAACCTGATGTGGTTACAGTACTATACACTTTCCCATATTTTATAAAAAAGTTTCGAATTAGTAATATTTATTATCTTGAAGCGTATCCTGATCATGTCGGGATACGCTTTCTGATTTTTATACCACATATATTCTTAAATGTAATGGTAGTATTATAATTCGAGCCTTGCAGACCATCATCAGTAGTATAAACTCTTTTAATAAACGAATTGGCATTTTTGCCTCTTGGTTTTCTGGTTTATTGGTAATACTGGTCATTTATGATGTATTGATGCGCTATCTATTCAAGATGTCCTCTCCATGGATCATGGAACTAGAATGGCATTTTTTCTCTATTTTATTTTTGTTTGGATCTGCTTATACTTTTCAAGTTGATAGACATGTTCGCGTAGATTTGTTTTATAGTAAAATGTCGAAAAAGGACAAGGCGCGCACAGATTTAATTGGCAACCTCTTGTTCTTATTACCTTGGTGTATTTTTATTATAAAATACAGTTTTGATTACGCTATTTCTTCTTACCAGATGGGAGAGGGCTCACCTGATCCAGGAGGCCTACCATATCGGTATCTTATCAAGTTTTGCATTGTCTTAGGCTTTCTCTTATTAGCCATGCAGTCGGTTGCTCATGTTTTGACTTCGGTGTTAGTTTTACGCAATCCATCCCAAAATAATGAATTATGGGAACAATAGCCTTGATTCTATTCCTCAGCATCCTATTGCTGATACTCTATGGATATCCCGTATCCTTCACATTAGGGGGGGTATCCTTGATTTATCTACTATTATTTGTAGAGCCAAGTTATTACGGAGCTTTGCCGCAAAGGATCATGGGGACTATGAGCAATTATGTTCTATTGGCAGTACCATTATTTATTTTCATGGGCATCATGTTAGAGAAGTCAGGCTTGGCGGAGCAGATGTTAGATACCATGGGCTTGCTCTTTGGCAAACTCAGAGGTGGTCTGGCAGTGTCGGTTATTTTAGTGGGCGCACTATTAGCAGCTTCCACTGGTATAGTAGGAGCGACTGTAATAACTATGGGCTTGATCAGTCTACCTACCATGTTAAAAAGGGGCTATGCGCCGACTTTAGCCACGGGCACTATTGCTGCTTCGGGTACTCTGGGGCAGATTATACCTCCATCTATCGTTTTGGTTTTGTTAGGCTCTGTGTTGAATGTATCTGTAGGGAGGCTATTCCGAGCAGCCTTCATTCCAGGTATTTTATTGGTACTTTGTTATATCCTTTATGTGATCATACGGGCGCACTTGTACCCAAATGATGCTCCTAAAGTAAGCGATCAAGAATTAGCCGCTTTTTGGCAAGGGGGTGTCTTAAAAAAAGTAGTGCTGGCATTTGTGTTGCCTATGCTGTTGATCGTGCTGGTTTTAGGAAGTATATTTTTTGGTATTGCTTCACCAACTGAGGCTGCTGCGGTAGGTGCGCTTGGTGCTACAATTTTAACTTTGGCGCAAGGAAAGCTGTCATTAGCAATCTCCAAGAAGGTGATGGAAGAAACGACACATTTGACTTGCATGGTGTTCATGATCCTACTGGGTGCAACTACCTTTTCTTTTGTATTTAGACAGCTTGGTGGAGATCAATTCTTAGTAGAGATGATCACGCAGTCGGACCTACCTCTAATGGCGTTTCTATTGCTAGTGATGCTCATCATATTTGTGGCAGGATTCTTCATAGATTTTATAGAAATTATCTTCATTATTGTTCCAGTTGTTGCACCAATATTTATTGCCTATGAAGTAGATCTGATTTGGATTGGTATTTTGATCGCACTCAATCTACAGACTTCCTTCTTGACACCTCCTTTCGGATTCTCTTTATTTTATCTAAAAGGAGTGGCACCGCCTGGGATTACGACCAGTCATTTATATAAGGGAATCATTCCTTTCGTAGTTATTCAAATGGTATTTTTGTTTTTGATTCTTTTATACCCACAGATCATAGGGCTTTAATAAAAACAGGACTTAGGTGTCAAAGATACTTCTGAATAATTTTCTATTCTTTAAATCCAAAGATGTGGATAACTCAAGCTTTTAATTACTTTTATCAATATGGAAAAAGAAAAGAATGCATACATCCTCGGCACCGATAAAGCGGAACTTCACCGTCTAGGCTTGCAGCATCAAGTTTGGTCAAGTGAGGCAAGGCGTGGTTGGGAGCTAGCGGAATTTAATGCAGGGCAACGCATTCTCGATCTTGGTTGTGGCCCTGGGTTCTGTACACTAGATCTAGCTTATATGCTAGGGGAGCATGGTGAAGTAATCGGGGTAGATAAATCGCAGGCTTATATTGATTTTTTAAAGCAATCCACAAATTTACATGATCTCAATATCCAAGCTATCTGTTCCGATTTTTCGGATATGAAATTAGATAAGGAGAGCTTAGATGGTGCATATTGTAGGTGGGCACTAGCTTGGGTATCAGATCCAGAAGCAATTATAGATAAAGTAACCGAGGCCCTAGTGCCTGGAGGAGCATTTGTAGTACAGGAGTATTATGATTGGTCTACCTTACAGACCGAACCCAGTTTGCCTAACCTTGATTTATGCATTGCCGCAGCGCTTCGAAGCTTTAAAGAACAAGAGGGACAGATAAATATCGGCAGAAATATACCTGAATATTTTTATAACGTCGGACTAGAAGTGATGCATATCCGTCCGCTAGCGAAAATGGCAACTCCCGAAAGCCTTACTTGGCAATGGCCTAAGTCATTCTTCCACATTTATTTTCCAAAATTGACCGAGATGGGTTTGCTAGAAAAATCAGTTTGCGAAGCTGGGCTTGAAGAAATGCGTGAATTAGAAAATCTCCCAGAGGCAACTATTCTTTGCCCACAGATGGTGGAGGTTATCGGAGTAAAACTGTAGATTCACTTTCTATTTTAACTAGCCGTATCTAATTCGTTAATCAACCAACTATAATTTACTCAGATCGCTGTGATAAGTTCGCTCTGACAGTTCGGCCCATGGGCTGATACGCTGTCTAAAAGCTTGGTAATTGGCGTAGATTTTTTTGCTAATTTGATCCTTATTTGCGACTACTTCTATTTCTTTGGCAGCTGCTTTTTTCAATTGAGTCAAAACATCCTCTGGAAAATTTTTGATCTCAACTTGAGTTTCTGATTTGATCTTTTCTAGGTATAGGGCATTTTGATATTCAAGGGTATATAGAAGCCAATCATTTACTCGAAGACAAGCAGATCGAACGATTTCTTGAAGGTCTTCAGGCAGGGCTTCATATTTCTTTTTGTTGACTGTAAATTCTAGTTGGGTGCCAGTCTCGTGCCAACCCGGATAGTAGTAGTACTTTGCGATTTCGTGGAAGCCCATCTTGTAGTCATGGAAAGGCCCCATCCACTCCGTAGCATCAATCACACCTCGCTCTAGACTAGTATACAACTCTCCACCAGATATCAACACAGGTGACGCACCGACCGTACTGAGTACTTTACCTCCCAAGCCTGGCATACGCATCTTGAGTCCTTTAAAGTCTGCAATAGTATTGATCTCTTTATTGAACCAACCGCCCATCTGCACCCCCGAATTGCCACCAGGAAAAGGAATCAAGTTGAATGGAGCATATAGTTCTTCCCAAAGCTTCAGACCATCTCCACCAATCAACCAGGAATTAAGTTGCTGTGCATTCATTCCAAAGGGTACTGATGCAAAAAATTGTGCTGCATTTGTCTTTCCAGCCCAATAGTAAGCAGCACCATGACTCATGTCAGCTGCACCACTGCTCACTGCATCGAAGCACTCCAAGGCGGGTACCAACTCACCGCCACCAAAAACTTGGATTTGCATCCGACCATTAGACATCGTATTGACCCACTTGGCAAATAGTGAACAAGCTTCACCTAGAATAGGAAAGTTGGGTGGCCAGGTGGTCACTAGCTTCCACCGATGACTTGCAGCAGAATTAACCGAACCACCATGACTAGCATCAGCTGAAACAGTATCACTACCCATCACTAATTTGAGCGCTGCCGGTAAACCAATAATACCAAGTCCTAATCCTTGCAAGAATCTAAGTCTACTCCTTTTATTTGGTTCTTCCATGTCAGTAATTTATGTGCTTCAAAATAGGAATAATTTCGCACTGCATTCTAAATAGATTTTATTCGCGTTTTTTTTCTTCCCTAAATCCTAAACCTATTCCCCAAAATCTTTCTTCGAAAGCGACTCGCCGCAGGCGACCAAGCAAGTCAAACGGAGTGCGCTAGAGGTGAGTGGTAGTAGCGGCATCCAAATGCAGTGGGTGGATACGTAGAGATGCGATGTTTCGCGTCTCCTTTTAGGCAATTGCAATTTGGATACAGCGGATGACACGACACGGACGGATGTGCCGCAGAGCGAGGTGCCCATGCCCACATCCAGTCACGTGGCACCCCCAAATAATTATCTTTGGTGCACATCTATCAACCTCTGATAGAATGTAATTTTATTTATTGATTGAAACACGAGGTGAATGACTGTTGCGCAGCAATATTGAACCAGTGTTATTAAGGGTAGGAACTACTGTTGACCAGCAGTAGCAAGTAGGATTTTTTTTAAGCATTAGCTAAGCGACTGAGGAACAAAGAAGTAGTTCACGATGATAAAATGGAATAGAAATGATTTAAATTTTGATTACCTCTTGAACGAGGTTGATAGAGGTGCCCTTTGCACCCAATACTAAACAATAGGCTCCGAAGGGTGTTAATGTTGGGTAAAATAGAAAGAATATGAGCAAGGCAAAGACCTTAGGAGAATTAAAGAAAAGTGGGTACCAATCGCGTTCGATCAAAGAAGAATTGCGCGAAAATTTGATTGCCAAACTGAAGAAAAAAGAGCGCGTCTTTGAAGGTATACTCGGTTTCGATGACACCGTGATTCCAGACTTAGAACGAGCTATTTTGTCGAGACACAATGTGCTATTGCTCGGTCTTAGAGGTCAAGCGAAAACCAGGCTGGCGCGTTTGCTGGTGACCTTGCTCGATGAGTATATGCCCATCGTAGCAGGCTCAGAACTTAACGATGATCCGCTGAAGCCGCTGTCTATATATTCTATAAATCTGATCGCCGAGCAAGGAGATAAGACGCCTATCGAATGGGTTCATAGAGAAGACCGATATGTGGAAAAATTAGCGACACCAGATGTAAGTATTGCCGATTTAGTAGGGGATGTCGATCCGATCAAAGCAGCGACACTCAAGTTGCCGTACAGTGATCAGCGGGTGATTCATTTCGGACTGATACCGAGATCGCACAGATGCATTTTTGTTATCAATGAGCTACCTGATTTGCAAGCGCGTATTCAAGTGTCCCTATTCAATATATTGCAAGAGGGAGATATGCAAATTCGTGGGTTCAAGTTACGTATGCCATTGGACATCCAGTTTATGTTTACTGCCAACCCTGAAGATTATACAAATAGAGGAAGCATCATTACACCACTCAAGGATCGTATCGAAAGCCAGATCTTAACGCACTATCCGCGTACCTTGGAAGTATCTAGGAAGATCACTTCACAAGAAGCGAAACTGACCAACGATCAAAAGACTAATGTCAAGGTGAATAATCTGTGTGCCAACTTATTGGAACAAATTAGTTTTGCTGCCAGAGACAGTGAACTGATCGATGAAAAAAGTGGGGTTTCTGCAAGACTGAGTATCGCAGGATATGAAAATCTCGTGAGTGCCGCTGAGCGCCGATTGATCATCAATTCTGAAAGTAAAACTTCTACACGAGTGGGTGATTTTTGGGGCGTTGTACCTGCCATTACAGGGAAGGTAGAACTGGTATATGAGGGTGAACAAGAAGGTCCTTATATGGTAGCTGTCAACTTAATGGGCACCGCTATCAAGAATGAATTTTTGGATGTTTTACCGCACCCAGACAAACTGAAGAAGGATGAAAAAGATCCATTTGGCGTGATTCGTGCTTGGTTTGCGGCTGGCAACACACTCGATATTCTAAGTGATTCCTCTGATAAAAATTATAAAAATGCGCTCAAGCAAGTGGCTGGTTTGGAGAATTTGGCCAAGACTTCTGGTGCCAAGGGGGACGAGCTATACACCTACATGGAGTTGATTATACACGGTTTAGTAGAGTTTGATGTGCTATCTAAAGAGTACTTGGAAACGGGTTTCTCGATCCGTGATGTACTTGCGGACATGTTTGACAAAGACATGTTTGACGGTTTGAGTAATTAAGCTAATAAGAATATTTTGGGGCCATGCCGATGAAAAATCGGCACCAGGCTATACGCAGCGCGGCCCAGATCATGAAAGACACGGAAGAACATGTCTTTCATGAACTGGGCTGGTCGCTAAGGCTCCCACTGCTCCTATCCTTTGTCCGTTAGATTTTTCTGTCAACCTGGCTGTAAGTTTTACTTTTTGTTGTATCCATTTAACCAAAATTTTGGACGAAATTTCTAATCTTAATTTCCTAATTTTCGTATACTCAATCCACAATTAATAATAGGATGGAACAAAAGAAAATAGCAATAATAGGTTGTGGGAATCTTGGTCAAGCCATAGCGAATGGTCTTCTAGCGCAAGGGAATATCGCTGCCAAAGATATAACGGTCACGCGAAGGAGAACTGAACTCTTATCAGATCTTGGGGACCAGGGAGTTTGCGTTACCACAGATAATACCGCAGCCATTCAATCTTCTGACTTAATTATTGTCGCTCTCAAGCCTTATAATATAGTGCCCATTCTACAAGAACTCAAGGACCATTTTGTATCTGGTAAGCACTCTATAGTATCTCTGGCTACTGGGATTAATATAGATCAAATCGATGCCTGCCTAGACGTAGATATACCCATCTTCAGAGCAATGCCGAATACTGCGGCAGATGTCAGGATGTCTATGACTTGCATCGCGACTAATAGCAAAGATCAAGCAGCCATTAGATTGGTTAAGAATTATTTCGATGCGATAGGAGAGTCCATATTTATAAATGAATCTTTGATGGATTCTGCTACTGTACTCGGTGCCTGTGGTATTGCCTATGTTTTACGATTTATGCGTGCCATGATCCAAGGAGGCATCACTATAGGGTTTGACGCAAAGACAGCTACACAGATTGTAAATAATACCGTAAAAGGAGCAGCGGAGCTTTTGATCGAAAGAAAGGAGCATCCTGAGTATGAAATCGACAAGGTGACCACGCCTCGTGGCTGTACGATCGCAGGCCTTAACGAAATGGAACACAACGGTTTCAGTTCAGCTTTGATCAAAGGCATAGTTACTTCCTTTGAAGAGATAGGCTAGCACTTTACAAGATGTATAACATTCATTTATAATTGATAAAGAATAAATTTTTTCTTTATTTGTCCTCAATTGCATAATTGACCTTAATCTCAACGCAATTCACACCAAAGCTTAGTTGTACTATGATTTTAGTGATTTAGTTATGATCTAATTATATCAATAGTCATCTACTTGGCAAAGCCAAATTGCCATGAGTTTTTTAACCATTTTAACTTTCTTAATTAACAAGTCAAAAGAGATAAAATCGTATTTTCGCACTCTAAATTCGCAATTTGATGATTCGATCTATACTATTGTCCTTAACTTTCTTACTCTTGAATGTTGCATTGTTTGGACAAAAAGGAACAGTGAGGGGTAAGGTTTTAGATGAAACGACTGGAGAGCCGATCATTTATGGTAATGTTTTGTTGCAAGGTACTACCTATGGTAACACTACAGATCTGGATGGTTTTTTTAGTATTTCTGGAGTTCCAGTTGGAGATTATATGCTGGAAGCAACTTATCTAGGATATGATACGGTCAGTGTCAGTATTACCATCACAGATGGTGGTTTACTATACCAGCAGATGAATCTGAAAGAGGGTGGTTTTGATCTCGGAATAGTCAATGTATCTGCTAGAAAAGAACAGGCTAGATCTGATGTCATGGTATCTAAATTGACTGTAACTCCATCACAAATAAAAGCTTTGCCTTCAACGGGTGGTGAGGCAGATATAGCACAGTATCTCTCAGTATTGCCTGGTATCGTTTTTACCGGTGATCAAGGAGGACAGTTATACATCCGGGGAGGTTCACCCATACAAAATAAGGTACTACTAGATGGGATGACTATCTACAATCCATTTCACTCGATTGGATTCTTCTCTGTATTTGAGACCGAGACGATTAAGAACGTAGATGTATTGACAGGTGGATTTGATGCAGAGTATGGAGGTCGTATTTCTGCCGTGGTAGACATTACTACAAGAGAAGGAAATAAGAATAGATTTGCTGGAGTAGTATCAGCGAATCCATTTCAATCTAAAGTATTGCTTGAAGGACCTATTAAGAAATTTAACCCTGAAACGGGGGGGTCTACTTCTTTTATGTTCACGGCAAAACGCTCATATATAGATCAAACATCTCCTGGACTATATAGCTATGCGGTTACCGACGAATCAGGAACTCTACCATTTAACTTTACGGATGTATATGGTAAACTATCGATGGTAGGCGGTAATGGTAGTAAGCTTAACCTATTTGGATTTAATTATATTGATAGGGTTAACTTTCAAGATATTGCTAATCTAGATTGGAATTCAAATGGAGGAGGAGTGAATTTTAAGCTTATACCTTCTGGCTCCAACTTGACAGTAGACGGTGTCGTCTCATTTTCAAATTATGAAATCAGCCTACTTGAAGCAGATGATAATCCAAGAAGTTCTAGCATTGGCGGATTCAATGCAGCCTTGAACTTTACATCTTTTGGAAATAAGCAGCAATTTAAATATGGATTTGACATCACTGGATTCAATACCGACTTCACCTTTGTGAACTTTCTAGATCAATCCATTTCTCAAAAGAGTTTTACGACTGAAATTTCGGCCTATTTAAAATATAAATTAACACTAGGCAAGTTAATTATTGAGCCAAGTGTCAGACTTCAGTACTATGCATCTCTACCCGAGGTATCTATTGAACCCCGATTTGGAGCAAAGTATAATGTCAATGATAGAATAAGACTTAAGTTTGCAGGCGGACTTTATTCTCAAAACTTGATCAGTTCTGTGAATGAAAGAGACGTTGTGAATCTATTTGTTGGATTCCTATCTGGTCCAGAGGAGCCTATACTACAGCCTGGCAGTATCAATCAACGAACAGAATCGAAACTGCAAAAGTCTAGACATATAGTAGCTGGATTAGAGGTTGACATTACGGATAAAATCGAATTTAATGTAGAGCCTTATTTCAAGGATTTTACACAGATTATCAATATCAATAGGAATAAAACTGAAGCTAGTGATCCTAATTATGCTGCAGAAACAGGGGAGGCATACGGTATCGACTTCTTGCTTAACTATCATACCAGTGATCTACTTGTATGGTTCACCTACTCATACGGATTTGTGAATAGAGATGATGGATTTCAGGTCTATCCTACGATTTTTGATCGTCGACACAATTTCAATTCTCTTGTAACTTACAAATTTGGAGATACTGATGCTTGGGAGGCAAGCGCGAGGTGGAACTTTGGTACTGGATTTCCATTTACATTAACACAGGCATTCTTTAGTAACTATGACTTTAATGACGGTCTTACCACGGACATTGTAGAGGGCAATGCGGACCTTGGTGTGATTTATTCTGCAGAAAGAAATGGAGGTAGATTACCTGATTATCATCGATTAGACTTGTCATTAAAGCGCACGTTTACTTTCTCAGAAAGAAGTAAATTAGAAGCTACGGCTAGTGTGACAAATGCCTATAATAGGAACAATATCTTCTTTTTTGATCGTGAAAGCTTCGATAGAGTCGATCAATTACCAATTTTGCCGAGTTTAGGACTTGCTTTTCATTTTTAATTTGTTAATTTTAGAGGCATAAATTAGAAGTTTATGTCTAGATTCCACCTTATTCTTATTTTATCATCATGGATCGCACTAGATGTTAGTGGTCAGGAGGGTATAGAATTTTTGGTAAATCAACATTCTGAGGACATATTTCAAGAAGAATATGTATTAATCAATCAAGAGCGCAACAGGCGAGCTACTATTACCACACCGCCTAATGGTTCAGTTCGTCCTATGGCTGAATGGGAAGAACTAGAGGCCATCACCATTTCTTGGGATACGTACAAAACCGCTCTTTCACAAATTGTCAAGCACGCTCAAAAAGAGTGCAAAGTGTATATTAATTGTCCTGGCCCAGCATCTGACGTGAAAGAAGAGTTGGCATCAGTAGGAGTGAGTTATGGCGAAAATGTAATCTTTCTTGAAAATCAAGATTTTAATACTGCTTGGATTAGAGACTATGGCCCAAATTCAGCCTATACGAATGATGTCGATTCATTAATTATGGTGGACTGGATATATAATCGCAAAGAACGTGCTGAGGACGATGCACTTCCAGAGCATATTGCGACCGTACTTGATGTACCAATCTACGAGACAGCCGAGGGTGATTCTAGGCTTTTAGCCACAGGAGGCAATTTCATGACTGATGGAATTGAAACTGGTTTTTCTTCTAAATTAGTTTTGAATGAGAATATAAAGAAAACTGAAGAAGAGATTGACCAGATCATGTCTGACTTTTTAGGAGTGAATAATTATATCAAGTTTGACACGCTGGTGTATGATGGTATTCATCACATCGATATGCATATGAAATTGCTTGATGAGGAACGAATTATTTTTGGTGAGTATCCCGAAGGTAAAGGCGATCATGATATCATTGAGGCGAACATACAATACTTGTTAGCTTCTCAAAAAAATGCCTTTGGTGAACCTTATGAAATAATTCGTATTCCAATGCCACCAGATTTACATGGTGAATATCCTGGTGATAATGGAAAAGGTTCTTTCAATACTTATACCAACGCACTATTTATAAATAAAACTATATTGGTGCCTACCTATGAGTCAGTTCATAATAAAGTGTATGATGCAGAAGCATTGCGTATCTGGAGAGAGGCTATGCCAGGGTATAATATTGTGGGTATTAACTCCAATGCTTTGATAAGGGCGTATGGTGCTATTCATTGTATTACCAAAGAAATTGGGGCGAAAGACCCAATTAGAAT
>Ga0114957_1001398_pt1 | contig 26561 bp, 8 predicted proteins | sample BantaG_FD_87175 | JGI IMG/M metagenome (GOLD analysis project Ga0114957, IMG submission 87175) | Marine algal microbial communities from Bantry Bay, Ireland - BantryBay_4 metaG | ecosystem: Host-associated > Algae > Red algae > Unclassified | place: Bantry Bay, Ireland | collected 2014-11-21
CGATGTATAAAGGCGTATACAGATTCTCCAAACAATGATTTTCCACGACGGTTTGAATCGGAACCGTGATTAATCTCCAGCACTTTCAGCTTCCAAATATCCATTAGAACTGGAAGTAGGCTAATTGAAACCAAAAAAGCAAAACACAAACCCAGTGCCGACATTACCCCAAAGTTTGCAACGGGAACGGAAGGTTTTACTATCCACAAAGAAGTGAAACCAATGACAGTCGTAAGCGTTGCCAGAAAACAGGAAAACGCGGCCTTGGAAAAAGCAAGTGACATGGACGACTCATGATCGTATCCATTTTGACGTTGTAATTTATAAGCGGAAAGGATATGCACTACATCCGCAACGCTAATTAATATAACGAGAAGAAGCATTGCCTGAGATAAGCTGGACATTGGCATGCCAGTAAACCCAATTGCTCCTACAGTCAGTATCAACGTTAATACAATGACACTTAGTGTCCATACAGGTGCAGACAGATGCCGAAATAATATCCAGCTAAGCGCAAATATTAGGGCAAACAATCCCAGAAATATCATGCCCATTTCCTGTTGCAACACCACCTGAAATGCGATCAGTTCTGGCAGACCGGTATAAAACACTTGCAGCTGTTCGTCTATACCTGCGTCAGCAACCGTTGAGCGAATATCATCCATGAACTTCGTATACTCTGCATAATCAAGCGGAGCTTGTTCCACTTCCTCTGCTGTACTAATTCTGGTTGATGAACTTACTGTTCGTTCCAGTTCTTCCGAACCAAAATCGATATTAAGCAATTGATCATCAATATCTATATTGGTCTCATTAACTGCCGGAATGCCAAAATTGGTCTTTATGGAAATTGCGCTGTACTGGGCATCATTTGATATATATTTGAGCTTAAAATCCGGATTGGCTAATGCAGATTGCTTTAACATTTCCCTCTTCGACTCAGTGAACGGAACACCGGAACCTATGAAGGGCTTTATTAGCAAATCATCGCCGTTCACCACTGTGACAGGTTCGTTTATCAATGAGCGAATATCCCGAATATGCGAGAGACCAGAATCGGGATTTTGATTTACGACAGACGTGTAACTTTCCAACGTTTCATGTAAACGATCAAGCGCCAACAATGACTGTTCGGAAAATACATCGCCATCCTTAGCTTTGAATACAATGTATAAGTCTTCATTACTACCAAAATGATCCTCAAACTGTCGTTTGTTTTTTAGTACTGAAGATCCCTTATCGAACCAGGAATCAAGACTATCATCGAACGTTACTTTCCCCGCCCCACCCATTGCAGCGAGGAATAGAACCAAATAGGACAGCAGCACCCACTTTCGATTCTTGTTAATCCAACTTGGTAAATTTCCTAATAGTGTCTTCATTGAGTTTATCCTTATGCTAAACGTTAAATTCTCTACTCACTAAGCTCGTTTACAAGCTGGTTAATAGTTTGTTTGTTACGACCAAAGGGTTTTACCGCAGCATAATGTTCAAGGCCAGTGCTGCTATATTTGATAAAATTATCGAGTACACCAGTTGGACTACAGTCAATAAAGCGATACAGGTCAGTATTGTTAAAACTGTTGACTAAATCTGCGAATCTAATTCCTTCCCGTGTAACGTTCCAGAAATGATCTTCCCGATACACCTTAAGCTCACTTGCAGAAGTTGAAGAAAAAATCGGTATTTGAGGACTTCGCAAAAGTACGCCTTCAATCAAAGATTTGAATTCGGTTTCTATGACTAACATTTTGCTCGAGTGAAAGGCATATTCCACAGGTAAAAACATGGTAGGTATGGAATGCGAGTCGAGTGCTTTTTGAACTTCTTCCAAATCAACCTTGGAACCACTAAGCACATAGTTTTCCTCGTAGTTAATTCCGGCGAGCTCGACATTTTGATAAATATCCGGATTTTTATAGTAATGACTAATCGGAGCTATTACGGTCAGCATTCCTCCGTTTTTAGTTAGCCTCGATAATTCTTCTGCTTGATTAACAACAAGCCCTAATGCTTCATCAAGAGATAAGGAATGCGCAATAGTTGCCGCTACATATTCCCCAAGACTGTAACCGAGTACTGCATCCACCTTTAAACCGGTATCGATTAAGGCTTGCGTAAGGCTATATCCAAACGAAAAAATAGCGGGGTGTGTGATTCGAATATCACTGAACTCCTGACCGTGTTCCTCCCCTTTATATAAATCGTTGACTAATGAACGACCGGTAATTTTTTCTACGATCGCACTACAGGAATCCAGACTCTGGCGAAATACCTTGTTCCGATCGTATAACTCCTTTCCCATTTGGCGATGCTGAGACCCCTGTCCGGAATACATAAAGATGTTCTTTTTGGAAGGCTTGACTTGATCAGATTCAAATTTCAGAACATCTGCAGGTTTACTACGTATTTGCTTATATAATTTTGTTAGCACATCTGATGGTCCCAACTCAATAAACTCAGACTCACCTACCAAAAGTAAGCGGGAAATTGATTGATACCACAGCACCGGGTTACTGAGCTGCATTGCTATGTGATTTGCGTAATCAGTTTTAGGGTACAGCTGACCTGTCCAGTTAGAGACCACCGGAATATCGAGTGGGTTAAACGAAATACCGTTTAAAAACGTTTCAAACTCAATTTGGCTTTCTTTCATTAGCCTGGAATGAAACGCAGCGGATACAGGCAGCTCGATAATACGAACAGACGATTGTTCAGACATTTTCTCAAAAATCTGTTTTGCTTTATCGATATCGTTGGATGGACCCGAAATAATGACTTGCATTTCGGAATTTATATTAGCCAGATCTATATCATCGAGATTATGATCAGCTAATACCTGTTTTACTTCGTCAAATACTAACGACAATACTGCCGCCATTTTGCCGTTTTTTGATTTGGACATAATCTCGCCACGTTTAGCGACTATTTCTAAGCCCGTTGCAAAATCAAATGCCGAAGCAGCTAGTAGCGCATTAAATTCCCCCAGGCTATGTCCCGCAACATAAGCTGGCTGAGTAGAAATGGCTTTTTGACGACTGTAGTAATAGAGCGCATTTACAACAAACAACGCTGGCTGAGTATATTGAGTTTGGTTCAGCAATCCATCAGGGTCCTTTAAGCAAAGCTCCCTGATGGAATACCCGAGTAACTCATCCGCTTGCGATACAAGATCGGGAAACCGGGCAAACAAGTCTTTACCCATACCACGAAATTGAGCACCTTGACCCGGAAATAAATAAACTTGTGACATAACGGATTCCTTTTTTGTGTAACTAATGACTCTGAAATGACCTATTACGCTATAGCTAAAATATCTTCGATACCTTCGTCAACTTCGTCTCTTGCAAAGTTGACCAACTCGCCGCTTGCAGTCTCTCGCTGCGCAACGCCCAGTTTCACTTCAAGTACTCTGACCACATCTTCCAGCGTATAAAGATCTCGCTTCTCACCGTCTGCAACGGATACATCCAGAGCGTTTTCAAGGTCATACCAAATTTCCAACATTTCAACCGAATCCACACCGAGATCTCCGCCTAAATAGAAATCAAGCTCTGTATTGTCGACGCTGAATCCCGTGTTCTTTACCTGGTTGATAGCTTCCAATAGATTTTCAAAAATAATTTCTCTGTTCATAACTTTCTCCTGATACCTTTAATATTTGAGTGTTGGTGGTTTACTGCTTGTCTATTTTTAAGTCGGTACATACTTGGTCGATTAATTCGATACATTTATCCATCTCTTCTTCGGTGTGAGTCGACATGATGGACAAACGAAGGCGCTCCATACCCGGGGGGACCATTGGATATTCCATAATGTTGGCAAATAGACCGCGACGATAAAGCTCCTTATTAAGTTGCTTCACCGCTCCGTCTTTCTTAAAGAACACAGGAATGATCCCTGTTTCGCCCCTGATGATTTTGTAACCACGTGACTCAAGTTCATCTTGCATATAAACCACGTTTTTACGAAGATCCGCGACACGTTCAGGCTCTTGTTCCAGCACGTCCAGCGCCGCACTGATTGCCGCGATCGTTGGTTGCGCCAATCCAGAAGTAAAGACATAAGGAAATGAAAAGTTACGCAGCAAGAATATGTATTTTTTACTGCCTGTAACAAATGCGCCCTGAGCACCCAGCGCTTTACTGCATGTGGACATACGCAGATCCATCTCACCCATCAAACCGATATGTTCCAGAGTTCCCTTTCCAGTTTTACCTACAGTGCCAAGACCATGGGCATCATCCAGAATCGTAATAACATCATGTTTCTTACACACTTCCACGTAGTGTCTAAGATCAATAATTTTTCCATCTACTGAACGAACGCCTTCAACGGTCGAAAATATCTGCGTACCGGGTTTACTCTTTCTCTTAATTCGTGCAAACATTTCATCCAACCCTTCCATCTGGTCTGGATCAAAACTGTAGAAGGGTACGTTCGCCATTTTGATTGCATTAACGACGCTTGCATGACTGTTCTTGTCGTAAACGATCACATCGTTTCGGTTCATTAACCCCATAACCCAACAAAGGTTAGCCATATAGCCACCAGGCAATAAAACAGCATCTTCATGATCTGAGAGCTTTGCCAGTCTTTTTTCCAGATCACGATGTTGTTTTGTGTATCCAGAGAATGCCGGTGAACCACCTGTTCCAATACCGTACTTTTTCACAGCCTCAATCACTTTTTCCTTTACGTAGGGATCGTTAGACATGCCGAGGTAACTGTTAGAACCAAATACCAGAACTTCTTTGAAACCCTCTCCATTAAGATCTTTGTATTTCATCGTTCTATCAACTGGCCCAAAACCTTCTCGGCCTGCCATATAGCCATTCTCTACTTCGTCTAAATAAAACGAATATTGTTTATCTAATCGCTCGCGGAACGGCATACGTTCCAGTTCAATCATTGCGCGTGAATCCATCGTCTTCTCCTTATAAAAGTATGAGTTACTGTAAGTAACCGTTTGCCCGATACCAACCTATTGAGTCCTCTAACATCGAGTCCAGATCTTCAGAGTGATAACCAAGTTCTAGTTGTGCCTTTTTTGCAGAAAAATAGTAATGACCGCCAAAAACTCGCATTCGATAGGGGTCAACCAATGGCTTCTCTTTATAAAGCCAGGGAAATTTCTCGTACAAACTCGCATTGAGTTTTAACCAATGATATTTACTGTTTGAGACAGATATTCTCTTCTTCATTTTTTTACTAACAGTGCTTATAAAGGTAGAAAAATCATGATCTTCACCGCTAATAATGTATCGTTCGCCGGTTTTTCCGTGAGTCAATGCATTTACATGTGCCTGTGCAGCGTTCTTCGCACTACAGTAGCTGCCTCCACCTGGTGGAATAAAAGGTACCTGGTCATGGTGCACGGCTAGAACTAGTCGACCCCATTGCAAGTTGTGGTCATATGCCCCTACCACTTCTGCCAGATTCAAAATCACACACTCGATATTTCCTGTTGCCTGCGCATCCAGAACCAGTGCCTCTGCCTGCAACTTAGTTCGAGCGTAAGGACTCTTGGAACGAAATCCGTCAAGAGGATGTTCTTCAGTCGAAGAGAATCCTTTCTGATTTCTAGCGCCAATTGTTGATGTGGTACTTGTGAAAACCAAACGGTCAATTGGCATTTTTTTCGAAGCATTAATAACTGACTCTGTACCCTTCACATTGGTCTCAACAAGAGCAGGCATATCAGATTTATAACAACTGGTATTTCCAGCTGTATGAATAACATATCGACAACCGGTCATACCCTTTCGCAATGCATGCTCATCATTCAACTGCCCTCTAATAATATTTACAGGAAAGCGTTCCAGATATTTAGTATTAGAGTTTGGCCTTACATAGGCGTGGACTTCGTATCCCGCACTTAGGAGACATTCCACTATATTAAGACCAACAAAACCGTTAGCTCCAGTAACAAAAACTTTATCCATCACAATGACTCCTAATTTAACTTGATTGATTTCAATTCCCGTTTGCGCGTGCCTATCGGAATAGCCGCAGGATTTTTATCGCCGAAAAGAGGAAAAGACATCAACACTTGAATAAACTCTGCAAATACTCTCTGCACCTCAGATTCCACAATACTTGCGTCGTGCTGTATTGCTATCTCGATAGCGGAAAGATTATTCGATACGGAAACAAGCATCTTGTATGCAGACAGGTCTCTTTCGGTTACCGCACTTTCTTTCAAATCGAGAGTTAACGCACTGTCGTAGAACTTGCTAATAGAGGCCGTATTGCGCTTTAAGAGCTGTTTCGGTTGAATATTGATCTCGCTGGACTCGCATACGTTTTCCTTCGATTCCGCTATCCACGTATTGAACGAATTGCGTTTTGCAAAATTGCTTTTGGATTGGACTTCTGAAAGCCACTCGTGACATTTCATCTTGACCATGGTATTGACACACATCGGGTAAAAGCAGTCGTCGCTAACTTGTGAACCAGACTCTGTATTATTTCCAGTTTCGAAAACAGAAAAGGCTGGGTTTTTAGTCTTGATATTTCGATTGAGCACCAAAGCCCAGGCACCGATCGCCAAGGTGCCAATGTTTATCTGATGCTCTTCCACAAAACGTGTAATCTGATGTCGATCATCCTCGCTGATAGTTTTAACAATCCTGGGTAGACTCAAATCACTAAGTTCTTTCGAGAGGTTGGACGATTTCTCCAATCGACTACCAATAGATCCAGCGATATGACAGGGGTTGCCTTGTATAAGGTTTAAACTGTCGTTCCAGAATCTATCGATCTCCTCACGCTGAGTTGCAAGATCGGCAGTAATACTGAAATCGAGTTGGTCGTTTTTGACCTCGTTGGACTTGAGATTGGCATCCGTTTTGACTGTCGTACCAGGACCGTGGCCGTTTACACCATTAATACGTCCTGGTTTTTCGACTCTGTCACCTTGATTCAGGGTACCGCTCGTATCGGACAAAACTGCATCTTGTTTCAGTTCGTTTGTGGCTTTATCTTTTCGTCGATTTTCAACCAACTTCAGATTGACTCTCTTTTTGCGATCTGTCTCCTTAATCTCATTCAACATTAAGCTCACGCAACAGCTGGTTTTCTTAAACGGATATCCTGGAAGACTGATTTTTCTAGGTAGCTGATTCTTGTAATGGGACATCCAGTCGATATCCACACCTTGCACCCAAAGGTTGGCAAGATCAGCCCATTGCTTGGTATCACAGAGCTGCCGAGTCATCTCCTTTCCAGCAAGCCTTTTTAGTAACTTCAGAGTTTCTCTATTTACAACAGTATTAGTTTTAATCAAACCACTAGCCTTGCCATCAGGCTTACTGTCGAAACTCCCTAGATGAAGCAATAATTCTTGAATGTCATCTGCAATAAACGCCACTCTGTATTGATGATGCTCTCTACCACACTGTGTTGTAAAAGCAATAGAAGCAAGGTCTGTAGCGGCATCTCTACCAGATGCGGTGAGAGATAGACTGGTGTCGCTAATCAATTTTTTGACCTGTTCTTCTGATTCTGCCGAGAATAGAACGAGTGGTATTTCAGTAACGTCGGTTGCCTTTAGATCAAGATGATCTGGTGACTCAATGACAGCAAATGCATTTGAACCACCCATGCCAAAAGAGTTGATTGCGGCGACTCTTCTTAATGTTGTACTCGGTTTCCAACTGGTGCTCTCGAGTGAAAGTGTCAGTGGTGAGCTAATTGAATCAATCGCTTCATTTGTCGCACTGAGATTTGCACATGGCGCAATGCTATTGTGTTTGAAGCTCAGTAAAACCTTGATTAAGGAGCATATGCCTGAAGCGGCCTCCATATGCCCCAGATTCGCTTTAGTACCTACATACAAGTTTTCAATACTATTATTTCGCGCAATGTTTTCGATCGCTTTAAGTTCAATCGGGTCACCGAGTGATGTTGCGGTACCATGACTTTCAATGTACTGCAGATCTTCTACATTAATATCCGCTTTATCCAGGCTTTCCTGCATAGTGCTTTCGAGCATTTTAATATTGGGTATGTAACGTCCAGCTCCAACACCAGAATGACTTACCGTAGAGGCCTTAACCAGCCCATGAATATTGTCACTATTCGACAGAGCCTCAGACTCAGGTACTAATACAACCGCACCAACTCCTTCACTGGGAATCAGTCCATCTGCATCCTTATCGAATGTCTTTTCTACAGAGCCTTCGGATAGCACTTTCATATCCTGTAGCATTAAGTACTTATGAGGATGCAAGCTCAGGTTTACACCACCAACAATCGCCATATCGCAGTCGCCAACATTAATAGCATTCTTAGCCAGATGCAGCGCACTGAGAGAGGATGAGCAGGCTGTTTTAACTGTCAAGCTTGGACCATGTAGATCAAGCGCAAAAGAGACACTATTAGCCAGCTCACTATCTACAGAACCTGGGCTTACGTATATCTGGTTTGACTGCAACAAATCCTCACAAACATTACTGAAATCAGTGTTCATCGAACCTATGAAGACACCAACGCGCTTATTCTTTAATGATTTCTTTGTATAGGCCGAGTCTTCTAATGCATGCCAAATAGTTTGTAGTAATAGACGAAGTTGCGGGTCCATCTTTGCAGCTTCCATCTTCGACATGCCAAAGAACGAGTTGTCGAACTCATCAACGCCGTTTAAAAACCCACCATAAGCATTGTCTAGAAACTCGTAATTACCCGCCGACAGGTTCTTTTCTCCCAGATAAGATTGCCAACGAACTTTTGGTATTTCCGTAATGCAGTTATTGCCACTATTAATGTTGCTCCAAAATTCCTCTAGATCATTTGAATTCGGAAACCTGCCGGCCATGCCGACAACCGCAATGTCATCATTTATGCCGTTGCCACCAGAAGCATGTCGAGATCTAAAGGATGAGAGTGACCCTCGCTTATCAGAACGTTCACCATTTATCCCATATCCTTTTTGGAACAAATGGGAGATAGAAACAGTTTCAAATAGCGGAACTCCATTCTCTTCCGCAGATTTTGCTTCGCCTACTTCAGCTGCAGTCTTTTCTTGTCGTTTTTCATTTTTCACGATCCCTTTTTCTGCTGTTGATAAGACATCGGTTTCATCGACACCATTCTCGACTTCCAGGCGCAGCGCCGCACTGACTTCATCAAACATTTCATTTATGAGAAAGTTTGCAAGGCTGTCTACTGAGTCCTGCTCAAAAAGAATGGTTTTTGGCAACCCGGGAATGACTTCAGACAGCTGACCCTGCAGCTCCATCAATAAAACAGAGTCCATTCCAAAACTTTCAAACGTATCAGTCTCATCAATGTTATCTGCATCTTCTCTGGTAACATCAGTTATCGCTTGCTTTATAAAAGCCCTAATTATTTCAGAACTATTTGTAATTATGGCGTTATCGACCAGAGTTAAACCAACCGTCTCACCATCAAGCTGGCACTTGTCTTTCGTTTCATTTTCGGTTTGGCCGTCATTGATTACTGCACTTTCGTGTGTCGTCTTGTTATTCACTTGTGCAGTTTGCTTATGATTGCTAACCCCATCCTTAATAAGTTGGTCAATCAGCAAATCATCGAATACGCCCATCTTCTTGCTAATACGATTGCTGTTTCCATACATAACAAAGCTTTGGGATATAGCGCTACTGGCAAGAATATGACTTAGTGCGTTTATACCGTCTTCAGCGGGCATCGGAGCCATTCCCGAATAACGCATTGCAGCAAGCTCACCATCTGGAATTTTCAACCCACCCGTTTCCCACAATGGCCAATTAACAGTGACCATCGAGCGATTCGTGTCCTTCATGTGACGAGCAGTAAAAGCATCCATAAAACGATTCCCAGAGGCATAACATCCGTTGCCAAGATCGCCTAGATGTACTGATACCGAGGAGAAATTTATAAACGTTCTAATATTATCGTGACGCGTGAAATACTCCAGATTCACCAGTCCATGTATTTTCGCTTTCAATCCGTTTCGAAAACTTTCAAGATCGATTTCATACACAGATTTTTCAGAGGCCTGTCCCGCGGCGTGCACAACAGCAGTCACTTCGCCAAACTGATTTCTACAGTCGTTCAATAATTTCTGTGTTGAAGCGGGGTCACTAATATCAGCCTGAAAGTAGGCAATGGCGCATTCTTTATGCTTAGATGTAGTGCGCTGGTTCAACGCAGAGACTGTGTTCTCCTGCTCTTCATTGAGAACCGACCGCCCTACCAAGGCAATATTGCTATTGCTGTGCTTTACTATATGTTCGGCGACAATGAGCCCGAGCTTTCCAAGTCCACCGGTAATTACATAAGTACCGTCCTCTATGAAATCGTTGTGCGCAGACTCTACCTGACCCAATGATGCTTGGCGTTTAAAAACCCGTTTTTGTGTAGTTCCAGTTTCTGTGTTGTATCTATATTCCTGGCCATTAATATTATCGACTTTGGCCAACAACTCAAAGATACTATGCAACTCACTACTATTCTGATATGAAACACAAGCACCTTCAAAGGCATGGTTAACTGACACCATTGAATTGGCAAATCCCGAGAATGCAACTTTAAACGCATTGTCTTCGTTCGTTCTAAGATCGATATACCGAACAGGTTGATCTTCGAAATATTGTTTAATTTGAATGACTGAGTGATAAGCGAATTCAACACTCATTTCCAAACTACGATTTGTACGAGCTTCAATTTCCTCAAGACCCACACTTTCTAAATAGGAATTATCTTCAAGCGCATTAACGATGTAAGTCAGCTTGATGTTTTTTGATGCAATACTTGCATACAAGCTTTCTATATCTTTCTGTTGATTCAACCGTACCTTAAACCGAAAATCACTTTGTTCTTGATAACAATCTGCTGCTTCAACAACAATAATTCGCTCACTAAGAACGGCATCATCACTATCATTTTTGAGTAAATTACTGACGGGATAGTTTTCTGCCTCAGATTGTTTACTGACAAGCAATAGTGCACAGCCTTCAGTATCTTTTTGTCCTAAATTCTTTTCATTGATTGAACCAATTATTTCAGGAACATTTTCCCAGTCATATTCGAAGTAGTTAAGACGGTCGATCACAGCATTTTGCTGACTCTCAATGTCGTCTGTTTTTGCTTGAAAGGACTGGTTCCTGATAAATTCTCTTGCTGATACGTTCTTGATTTTAACCAGAATGTTTCCGTTCGCATCGCTGACTTCGAGGTTATAGTTAACGGTGCCTCCAGCGCCATTCATTACCGAAATGCTCTCATCACTTTTATCAGCTAACGTTGCATATGCATAACACTCACTTGTTATAGGGGCATAAACCTCGATATCTTCAAGCGCAAAAGGCACCATTGGCACATCATGTTTACTGTCACCGACCGCGAGGCACGTCCTTAATGCACCATCCATAAGCGAAGGATGAATATCGTAGTTATTAGAATCGCTCAACAGGTAGCTCGGCAAACTGAGCTTAGCCAGTGCTGCTGTTTCAGTTCTCATCCGCCACTCTGTGACCTGATATGCCGGACCGTAGTGAAAACCCATGTTTTTAAACTGCCTATAAATCTCTTCTTTGGTCTCGATCTGTCCATCGTGACTTCTAATTTCATCGAGATCGAGGACAGCATCCTGAGCACGACTTCCGGCCTGACAAAATTCAATATCGCCAGTGGAATAAAGAGATTGTTGATCTGGTAATCCGCTCTCATCAACGCCAAGAACCCGGTACTCCAAACCATCTCCTTTGGGAGATAGACAAACCCTGACCTTCTTGCTGTGCTCATTAACTGAGATTGGCTTTAACCACATGACATTGCGTAGTTTGTACGCTGAAAACCCAGTTGGTATCGAAAAGTTCGCTGCGGCTCTAGCCATTTCCAGATAGGCCACTCCCGGCAGAATCACCTGCGGTCCATTGTTCTCGATCACATGGTCTCTTAAATAAAACTCGTTACCGCTGAAGACTTTTTCAAATTCCTGCGTACTAACTGTTGAGGAATTAGAATCAAGAAACGGGTGCAGACTATTCGTTGTTAGTGATGTGTTTTGGTCTGCCTCATCGACCCAAAATCGCTCAGTTTCCAATGGCTGTGTTGGGAACGAAATTCTTGCGTACTCGGTATTTTCGAGCATAGCCTCAATATGTTGAGACCAATTGATGTTTAACGAAGAGACCCAGGCATTCGCTAGCTGATGTATACGCTCGGGTCGGAACAGAGAATCAAGTAGAATCGTGCGTGTTTCATCATCGACCAGGGAATCGAGGCTTGTCGCCCGGTTCTCAACGTTGCCAACGTAGAGTCCAGGGTGTTTAGCCTGACTACCGAAGGATTCCAACGCCTGCCTGAGCAGGCTAAGATCTGTACAGGCAACCGCCAATCGATAGGCTTTACTATCCCGTCCGATTAAGCTGGAATAACACAGATTAGTAAAGAACTGCAGTGATTCATTTTCGCTCTTGAATTGCTGTCTGGAAATAAGCTGAAGGACGTTATTGGCGTATTTGGATAATCGGTCTTCACTGTCAGCAGACAGAATAAAAAGAATTTCCTTTGAAAATGTAGATGTTACCTTCTCAGTCCCAATGAATTCTTCAATGAGTAGGTGGGCATTCGAGCCACCCGCTCCGAAAGAACTTATACCGGCGCGTTTCGGTAATACATTCCCTTGCTCATCAAGTGTGTTATCCCAGTTCTCTAACACTTGCGGCACGGTAAAGCCGCTGTTATCCATAGACAGATTAGGATTCAATTTACTTGAATGCAGCGATGGAGCAATCTTCCCATGTCGCATCTGCAAAAGTATTTTGGTTAAGCCAGCAATACCTGCTGCAGACTCAAGGTGGCCTATATTACTTTTTACAGACCCAATAAAACACTTTCTCCCGCTTCCTTGTACTTGAATTCCCTTATCACTATCGGACTGGACGTCGTCAAATTCGTTATCCTTAAATGCTTTCGTTAACCCTGATAACTCGATCGGATCGCCCAGTGATGTTCCTGTGCCATGAGCCTCTACATATTGAATGGAGTCGGGTGACCAGCCACTTCTTTGCAGTGCGAGGTTAATAACATTACTTTGTTCACGTTGATTTGGCACGGTAAAACCACTCGTTTTTCCACCGTGATTCAAAGCTGAACCTTTAATGACTGCGTAAATGTTGTCGCCGTCGGCCATCGCTTTCTTCAGAGGCTTCAGGAAAACAGCGCCAACGCCTTCACCTGGAACATAGCCACTACCGCCTTCACCAAACGCTCTGCAACGTCCGTCGTCAGACAAAAACTGCTGTTGGCAAAGCAACTGGTATTTTGTTACATGAGTTGCTACGTTGACTCCTCCGGCAATCGCGTACTCACAATCGCCTGACTGAATACTCTGACAAGCAGTGTGTATCGCAGACAATGACGAAGAACACATTGAGTCAAGCGCTAAACTGGGACCGTGAAAATCGAAGTGATAGGAAACCCTATTCGGAATTGACGAAAACGACGCAGACGGGCGACCAAATTGTTTCTGTTCATCTGATACTTGGAGCAGCTCGTAATGCCCCCACATAACACCGGCAAAAACACCAACACTGGAGTTTGCAAGACTGGATTTTGTGTAGGCAGCATCTGACAAACACTGCCATGCCGTTTGCAGAAAAAGTCGTTCTTGAGGGTCGACAATTTCCGCCTCTCGACGAGTCATATTGAACAAATTGGCATCGAATTGATCAACACCATCCATGAACCCGCCCCACTTACTATAAATGGAACCTTTCGCGCCGCGATCGGGGTTAAAGTACAAATCGTTATCCCAACGATCTTTGGGTATTTCACGTATACAGTCTTTACCTTGAGACAGGTTATGCCAAAAGTCGTCCAGGTTATCTGCCAGTGGATATCGACCGCTTACACCGATAATAGCGATGTCATCTTGCTGTGCCTCGGTTGCGCCAATTGATTTTATCGATGATATATTTGCACCACTCTCCTTGAGTATCCTGGCTAATTGCTTTCTGTGCGGGTGTACCGATTTCCTCGTTTGCTTATCACCAACATTTGCAGAATTAGCTGGGTTGGCGTGTTCACGTTCGCTGTGCTGTCCGAGGTTAGCCTGCTTGTTACTATGCTCTGACGCATCGCTGGTACTTGAAACGAGCTCTACCAAAGCAATCTCGTTTAGTGCTTGACTCTCTAGAACAGCACTCGCCAGCTGTACAATATTCTCTGTCTGGTAAACCACAAACTCGATATTTGCCCCAATATCGGTTCGTGCTTTTTGAGAGAGCTTGATTATGTCAATATCATCAAGCTGTAATCGATCAAAAGAGACTTGCTTAATTTCATCTAAAACATCAATATCTGGTTTGTTTTCCAGTAGAACCCGGAATTGATTAACAAAATAATCCTCAAGCTTTAACAGCAGCAGCTCTTTGGTTTTATTCTCGTCCGTCTCACCTTGATCTACCGTGTACTCCACCAGCGATTCATCATGGCCAAATGGAGATTGCAAAGGGTCCTGAATTACCTTTTTCTCTTCCAGTTCAGTACTCGATGTCTCGCCAACTTCACTGATGACAGTCGAATTGGTAAAGTACGCTGTTGCTTCGCTTTGGTGATTTTCAACAAAGTATTCCGTAAGACCTTCTACATCGACATATTCGTAAAACAGTGTTTTGGAGATATCGTCTCCAAATACTTGAGATAACGCTACGTTAAAAGTATTGATCATGACCGAATCAATACCAAAGCTCTCAAACTGTTCCGTAGCCGTTATATCCGTCTCGGATACGCCAGTCTCTTCAGCGATCATTTGAACCAGATAACGTTGAATCGAATCGCTCAAATCTTCGATCGACGCTCTAATGTCAAACGCTGAAGTGTCTACGATGAGTTCGCCTTCCCCAGCCTCATCGTACTCCCCATGTAAAATGACGCCCGGCAATGCGGCAGCGGCATCCGGATAGGTTTCAACCAAATGTTCAGCAACGTCTTCAATGGTTGAAAATTCGTAGAACAACGTTTTAGAGACATCAACTGAATATAATTGTTCTAGCTGACCATTAATCGCATGAATCATCATTGATTCAACACCGTATAAATCAACAGACTCAGTTTCATCAATGTCTGAAGGATCAATACCTGTTTGCTCGCCAATCATTTCCTTCAAAGAGGCAAGACTGGCAGCTTTCGCACTGATACCGCCAACCGATTGAGCAACTGAATTGATCCGCTTCGAAGCGATTTTGCTCGTATCAGGAGGGGCAGAAGAATCAGACGCATTTTTCAGCATCGTTTCTTGTCTGGATGTCTTACTGACAGACAGGTTAGCTAGAAATCCACGAACTTTCTGGGTTTGGAAATTCTCAAGAAAAACCAGAATCTGGCCATTACGGTCCAACAGGTAGATATCAAACGCATTTCTGCCTACAACGCCGGAATGTTCTGCTTTGCGAACCGCGTAGACATAGATATCGGTGTCTAAATCTCTGAGAACCTCCACTCGATCTACACTGACGGGTAAAGGCACCTCCCCGGGAGAGACGCTGTCGTCCTTAATCGCAATACTGGTACGAAGCGCTCCATCCATAAGTACAGGATTGAGCACAAATTCATCCATACTATGACCGGCACTTGCTGGCAGACTAAGCTTGGCAAGTGATTCCATATCATTGCAGTAAAGTTCTGTGTATGGCTTAAATGTTTCGCCAAACTCAAAACCCATCTCAGCGAATTGCTGATTTAAAACACTGATGTCCAGATTACTTGAACGATTTACAATTGACGCTATGTCGTATTGGGAGTTTTTTAGTTCCTTTATACCCAGGGTTGTTTCGAATTGAGCAGTCAGGTGATCGCTCAGATCTTTTGGCGTACATCCAAATGCACCTTGGCAGAACACCTGGTGCGCGTTATCCCGGGATTGATAAATCTCAAACGTGTAGCCAAAGTCATCGTTAGAGATAGATAACGATATTTCTTCGTAATCAACGTCTACGACAATCGGCTTTAGCCACTGTATATCGTATATTGAATGAACGTTGAACTCAGGTAAGGCATTGACAATGGCCTGGTACGCCATTTCCAGATACACAACACCCGGCAGCACACGATGACCATTTATCTGGTGATCGCTCAGGTAAGAATCGCTGGCCTTATATTGAGTGGCGTAAGCAATTGAGTTTAATGTAGAGATGTTCTTTTCCAGAACCGGATGAATTCCACTTACCCTACTGGCAGACTGTACCTTGCTAATCCAATATGACTGACGCTGATAAGCGTATCCTGGAAGCGGAGTTCGGGCGGGTACGGAATCACCGTATAGTGCTTCCCAGTCGCACAGATTACCGTTAACCCATTCACCCGCTATGCGCTTAAGAGTTGAAATTTCACTCTTGTTCGACTCGCTAAGATCGATTTGCTTCCCGCTGCTGCGCACTGCTCCAGCAGATACATAGATGGCGTCTGTCGATTTTTTTTCAGCGATGAATGCTACAAGTACACGTTCAAGATCTTGTATGTTTTCTACGACAAAAGCCGCTCGCCAATCAAATTCTACTCGACCAGTTTGTAGGGTGTACGCAATTTGATCGATGTTGGCGACTGCACGGTCTTGCGTATCGGAGCGATTTATATAGGCAAGTAACTTTTCAGCATACTCATGCAATGCTTCCTGCTTTCGCGCCGAGATCGGAATTAGTACTGCTTGTTGTGCAGATTGATGCGCCTGATTCTCATATTCTTCTACGATAATGTGCCCATTTGTGCCACCGGCACCGAAGGAACTAATACCGGCTATTCGCGGAACAGAAATTTCCTGACCTTGCTCATCGAACAGAGTCGGCCGTTTCCACTCGTTTAGAACGCGATTTACCTTAAACGGAGTTTTCTCCATCTCTATGTGCGGATTCGGGATGTCCGAATGAAGCGATGGCGCCAAGGTTTTATGCTGCATTTGCATAAGGACTTTTGTCAGCCCAGCCATTCCCGCTGCTGCCTCGGTATGCCCGATGTTCGATTTGGCAGATCCGATTGCGCAATACTGCTTGTCGTTCTGGTCAAACGCCTTTACCAGGCCACTTATTTCGATCGGGTCACCAAGACTGGTTCCCGTTCCGTGTGCCTCTATGTAACTGATATGTCTGGCATCGACATCAGCGGTCTGAATAGCTTCCTGGATCAGTTTGGCCTGACGATTTGGGTTTGGTACTGTAAAACCGGAGGTTTTCCCACCGTGATTCACTGCAGTTCCGCGAACTACACCATAAATGTAATCACCATCGCGTTCTGCATCAGCAAGTGGTTTAAGTACAACCGCACCAACACCCTCTCCAGGCACATAGCCATCGCCACCTTCACCAAAACTTCTGCAGCGCCCGTCGCTGGAGAGGAAATGCATGTCTGACAGCAGATTGTATTTGTTCGGATGCAGTGAAAGATTGACACCACCAGCTATGGCGACCTTGACTTCATCATTGATCAAAGCATTACAGGCCAAATGAATCGCTGTAAGCGATGAAGAACAAGCGGTATCGAGCGTGAGGCTCGGACCCGAGAAATTAAAGAAATATGAGATGCGATTGGCCACCGACCAATAAAACGAATGTGGGGTTTCCCAGTCGTCCGAGTTTTCACTCTCCACACCATGGAGCTGATAGTCGCCCCACATAACACCGGTGTACACACCTACCGGGTTGTCCTTTACACCGTCCTGCGTGGCAAGACGATTCGGATGGTACCCTGCGTTCTCAATCGCGTGCGAAACGACTTCCAGATATAGACGTTCCTGTGGATCTAACTTTTCAGCCTCTTTCGGAGAGATATTGAAAAAGAGGGCATCGAATTTATCGATATCACCAAGAAAACCACCCCATTTGCTGTAACTCTTACCCTGAGCAGGCTCACCTGGCTGAAATAATTTCTCAAGCTCCCAACGCTCTGCCGGAATCTCTCGAATACAGTCTTTGCCGTTTAGCAAATTATCCCAAAATATCTCGACGTTATCGGCATCAGGATAACGTCCAGCAAGTCCAACGATGGCTATACGGTTATCAACCTGCCTTTTCGTTTGCCCTTTATCATATAGTCCTGTGCGCGAACGTCTTACCCGTTTCTGGATATTATTTGGCGCTGCGATAGGAGAATCGTTATTGTTCTCTGTTACACCATTTATGGTTTCCTTAATAACCTCTTTGCGCATAAACTCTTGCTGGTAATTTTCTACCAGATAAGACGATAAATCGTTAAGGTTCTGGTACTCGAAAAATAGTGTTTTGGGTAAACTGGCGAAGCGGTTTTCCATTAACCCGATCATATCGAGCATAACCACGCTGTCGAAACCGGAATCCTGAAAAGCCCCTTCTCTGGTGAAACGATCCTGTGGTATTTTCAGTTCTTTTGAAAATAACTCTTTTAAATAGGAGATCGCCTCCTCTTGCATTGCTTCTGCTGATTGCGTTGCTTCCTGTGCAACAACCCGGCTACCTGCTTGTGTGCTCGCCGGTGCAACCGCCAGAGATTCTACGCAACCAAGCACTTCGCGTACTTTAGGGGCATGGCCTGGCAGCACTGCAATTTGTGCAAGTGGAAGTGCCAAGGCCCTTTCTAACGCTTCAATACCGCTACTGGTTTCCAACGGCACGATACCGAAGTTACGATTAAGAATTTCCTCTTCCTTATCGCTCAGGGTCATACCGCCATCACGCCAATACGGCCAATTTATCGACACACTGCGCCCCGAGCATTCCCCTTTTAGTGCAAGCGAGTTTCGATACAGGCTGTAGTAATCTTCAAAGCAATTGCCAAACGCATAATCACACTGACCGAGATTTCCAAGCGCACCGGTGACAGAAGAGAACAGTACGAAACAATGTATGTCATCGCTTCGGCTGGCCAAATCCAAATTAACCGTGCCGAGCGTCTTAGGTTCAATTACTCGCTCAAAGGACTCGAGCTCTTTTCTGAGAATAAAACTATCTTCAATGATGCCGGCTGCATGCAATATTCCATTGATTGAACCTGATTCTTTACGAACATGAGCAAACGTTGTTTGCACACTTGCAAGATCATTAACATCGCATTGAACGTAAGAAACCATTCCACCGAGTTCATTCAATTTTTCAAGGGTATCGAGTTTCGCCTCGTTGAGTTTTCCTCGACCTGTTAAATAAACTTTGGCCTCATACTGCTTTAGTAGATGGCGTGCAAATATAATCCCGAGCGCCCCCATGCCACCAGTAATTATGTAAACACCACTTTGAATAAATTTAGCGTTTTCTAACAGCTTGTTTTCATCTAAACCAGCCATTGTTTGATGTGCAACGCCGGTAGCCAGTGCGTTTCTACAATCATCGTATTGACGTACAAAACGATCGGAACCATTTAGAAGTACGTCGGTCACTTTTTTTCCAGAGGCAAACTCACCGATTACTCTATTTATCAGTGTTTCATCGGGCAATAAACTATCGACCTGGACCACTCTTCCAGAAAATGTTGGCTTTTCCAGCGCTAGCGTTTTATAGAATCCACTTAGACCGAGATACTCAACCTGTGTAAATACTTCACCATGAACCGCAGTTATGATTTGCAGTTTTTTATTGGTTTTGATGAGCGCCTTTGTAATAACAAAGACACTGCTGGCACCAACATTATTAGCATTTTCAAAATGCGCAAGGATGTCTGCATCGTCAGCCGTGTTAGTTTCGTTCTGAGAAGTTAGGTGCAACAGTAAATCTATACTGGCGCCGTTTTCTTTTAGTGAATTGGCTAGTAACTGAACATCGTCTCCATTCTTGGCGCGAATTGTATAGTTTGTACTGCCATCGAATAGATAGTTATCACCATATTCAACCTGGACAACACGAATTCCGTTTAATGCCAGCGCCTTTATGTACGCTTCATTCAGTAATTCGTTACGCGGGTCGCTCAGGACCAAGGCAGTGTTCAGTTCAATGCCCGTTTCCGTTATTTCAGATAGTGGCTTTTTGACCCACTGAGGCGTGTAATACCCCTCCTGGTTTTCGTTAGAAAGTCCATATACGGTACTTATATTCTGCAATTGCGACTCTGCAGTTATTTTTGCTGCAGCTTCGGTGTTTTGCGTCGTGGTTTCTCTGCTAATCTGCTTGTTAGTATTTTTACTCGAATTCTGTGACAGGGACTTTAATGTCAATCCCTTTATATAAACGGGTGTATTTAAAGCCCTTCCACTTTCATCCAAATTAGTGATGGACAAATCGTGGTGCGACAATTCATTCGTCCCACCAGAACCACTAGACACCGATACTCTTAAGTTGTTTCCAAGCTTTCCGTTTATCTGCAGGCTATCCAGTAAAAACGGAAGGTTCGCGTTAACGTCTGCATCAGCAAGCTCGGTATTCCATAGTTGTTTTTTCCGTTCGCCTGAATCCAGCCTATCTGTCCAGTTCAACGCGACTGCGGATTGAATGGCACTATCCAACAGAGACGGGTGCAGGCAAAAGGCATCTCTTTGTGCATCGTTAAGATGTTCTGGAAGTGAGATATCTGCAACTATCCGCGCCTTACTGATAACCGCCGAAACAACCCCTTTGTGCGCATCACCGTACTGCAGTCCGGATTGTTCCATTAATGCGTAGAACCGGTCAGCACCGATCTCTATAGTTTCTAAGTCATCGCCAGTCTCAATAGAATCAGCAATGTTCAGGGGTTGTGCACCAGATGCCAACACTGACACCATGCCCTGACAATGAACGGTGTTCTTGCCATCCTGACCAAGACTGGAAAACTCAAATTCAAGCTCGTAGTCTACGTTGGCAACATCATCTTTAGCGATGCCTTTAGACTGAGAATCCAGTGGGTATAGTGATAGTTGTACACTTTGACGCCCCTCATCAACTTGTAAAGGCCGCACCCAGGACACATCTGAAATTCGTAAACTATTTTGGTCCAGATTGAAACGAGACGACTTCTGAACCGCCGTGGTGACCATTTCGAGATAAGCAGCTCCTGGCAAAACGGGTGTGCCATCAACAACATGGTCTTTTAAATAATGTTCGCTTCTATCGAACGTTGCACTAAAAGCCTGACAATCGAAGTCTGAAATATTCTCATGCAGTAAGGGGTGTATTCTGGAGCCTGTTTTTAGCTCTGAGAGGGATTCTGTTTTATCCAGCCAAAATCGTGTTTTAGCAAATGGATAAGTGGGTAAATTTAGCTTTATTGTCTCTTTAGTGCGGAATAACACGTTCCAGTCAATTTGAGACCCTTCAAGAAAAGCAGATGTGAACTTTTTAATCGAGTCTTTGAGCTGCTCTGCACTGGCTTTCTTTGTGTTTTTTAGCGAATCTACAACGTCGACTATCACCTCTGACAATGCGTTGTTGTTTCCCTCTACTATTTCCTGTGCTTTCGCGTTCACCAACTCACTACTAAAGTCCGAGCCAGCAGCCTTGAGCTTTTCTATTAATTCTTCTTTGTCCTGTACGTCAAACGCGACTCGACAAGGAAGATGTTCTCTGCCTACCAACAGCGTATAACTAAGATCAATCAGATCGAATTCAGAGGAACAGACCCAGCTGTAGGTGTCCTCAATTCTTTGCAAAAGTGCGTCGGCACTTTTAGCAGACAGCACAATCGGATAACATGGCAATTTTCTTGAAGCGCTTCTCTTTCCTGGTATTTTTCTATTTGGCGCTTCTTCAAGCACAACATGGGAGTTAGTACCTCCAAATCCGAACGAACTTACGCCAGCACGTAGTGGTTCGTCTTTGACGGTGCGATCCCAGGACCGATTCTTATCGACCACAAAAAAGGGTGTATCTTCGGTACTAATTTTTGGATTTAGCTTTTCAAAGTACTTTACTGCGCAGAGCTCTTTATTACGCAATTGCATCAACACCTTGATCACACCAGCAACCCCCGCAGCCGCTTCCAAGTGACCAATATTTGTTTTGACAGAGCCCAAAGCGCATCCATTGCTATCAATTGAAGCGGCTTGTTGTTCCGCTATCCGTTTGAAGGCCTGATCGAGACCATTGAATTCAATTGGGTCACCTTTTGGGGTGCCAGTACCGTGCGCTTCTATATAAGAGACGGTATTGATTGGGACATTCGCGCGTTCATGAGCTTCAATTATTACGTTTGCCTGTGCATCGGCGCTTGGATAGGTTAGTGTGTAAGTGTCACCACAGTGATTTACTGCAGTTCCCTTAATTACCCCGTAAATGGAATCCTTATCTGACACCGCTTTAGCAAGCGGCTTCAGCAACAACACTCCTGCACCTTCGCCTCTAACGTACCCATTTGCACTTTCATCGAACGTACGACAAGTACCGGTTGGCGACATCATGCCCATCTTAGAAAATGAAATATGTCGCGTTGGCGTTAAAATCAGGTTGATACCACCTGCGAATGCCATATCACAATCACCAAACTCCAAGGCTTGCACCGCACAGTGAAGGGCGTTTAATGACCCGGAACACGCAGTGTCAATGGCCAAACTGGGTCCCTTCAAATTGAAATAGTGAGATACGCGATTGGCAATGACCGCTGATGCATTACCAGTCGAATGATGTGCTTCGATGGAGCTGGCGCTCCGTTCCTGCATCTCTTTGTAGTCATGATTAAATGCGCTAAAAACCAGTCCTATCTTTTCTCCATTAATAGTTGATGGTGCAATGCCGGCATCTTCCAAACAACGCCAGGTGAGTTCAAGCATAATGCGTTGCTGTGGGTCCATTGCCTCAACAACTCGTGGGATAAGGCCGAAAAATTCATGGTCGAATGCATCCACATCCTGAACAAATCCACCCCAACGACTGTTTGTTTTATTTTTCTCTTGTGCCGGATTTCCCCAAACCGATTTCCAATCCCAACGACTCTCTGGCACTTCCTGAACACATGATTGATTGTCAACAAGCTTTTTCCAGAATTCGAACTGGTCTTCTGCTCCGGGTAGTTTGCATGACATTCCAACAATCGCTATATCCATGTCTCTTACCTAAGTTTGTAATTAGCTTATACACATGTCATCAATATCGATGACGTCTCTATCAATCAGAAAACTAAACAGTGCGTGTCGTTGTTGCTGCTTCCTTAAAACTGGAAGGTCGCACTTTTCTGTTCGTTCGTTTTCGCTTGAGATGGAGAATATTCTTTATGCACCTGATAAACAGCTGTCAGAACTTTCAGCATGCGGCTAAACATGCTTGCTATCGGCATAAATAACGTGTTTTAGGATGGAAATATTCAGCACCCTGCAAGATCTAACAGGGCTAAATAAGCAAATATTTGTGTACTGAGAAACGGCAACCTGGTTGATGGATTAGAAAAGAATTGTCTTAAAGCTGTTGAAATACCAACTGTAAGATTTACAGTCTAAAGACCAAGCTATTTCGCGCATAATCAACGTACCACAATCAGGTGAGTACTAGATCATGCTTGCAAGACAACGAATCAATGCGAAGACTGGCTCAAGCAACTTTCCAATATCAGAATCACTAAACCAAATTCGATGGCATGACTTGGCAAATGAGATCAGTAACTGCTTAGCTACCGACCACACGTTTACCGTGACATGCCGATCTTCGCAGAAATGCACTGAAATCCTGTTCCCGTTTTTGAGTTCAGCAGAAACCAGTAAAGCCACTCGATACCGCTTTCCAATTGATCAAAAGATGTCTGCCACTGCTCACGGACTCAAACGCTTGTGTCTGGGTTTAGCATTGGATAAAGAACCTGATGAGTTAATATTTTCACAAGGGAAATTCGGCAAACCATTTCTGGTCAACAACAAACAGCTCAAATTCAGCCTCACTCATTCCATGGGTGTAGTTGCGTTTAGCGTGAAGCAATACTCAGAGATTGGGGTGGATTACGAGCAACCGAGGCCACAGAAATACAGCGAGTTTGCGCATCTTGTGCTGAGCGACGAGGAGTTCCAAAAGTTTATAAACAGCACCAGCAAGGACAGATTGTTTACTGAAATCTGGTCTCAAAAGGAGGCGATCTGCAAGGCCAGTGGTTACGGACTGGACATCAATTTCTCTCATTTTTCTGCTGGCTGTGGAAAAACGCCGATTCTTTGCCCTCGCGATAACAAATCGTATTTCGTTGAATCCATACCACTTTACGACGGCTTTCTTTCATTAGCATGCCATGGAGAAGTACCCGAAAATCATCTTTTAAATTTTGACGAGTACATTCCACTATCTGATTAACCCCACCCTGTGACTGTTTTTTTGATTCTGTTGTCAGCAAGGATGCGGCTCAACAAGCTTGAAACCAGGAGCATCTTGAATGTTGCGACATACTTTAGCCGCCTAAAAAAATGCTTCCGCGTACAAACTACAGCACACAAAGTACGTATCGAGTAGTAACACATTAAGATAAGCCAGCGAATGGATTTCACTGGTTTTATTGTGAACCGCTTTATCGCGTTTTGAAAACCAGCGTTAGTTAAAAAACATAGTATGCATGAATTTCTTACAGGTACTTTGCGTTCTGGTTCTTAGTAAACTCGAATTGGGTGTTGTTAAACACCTGTCTTTTTGCACAATCAAATTTTTTGCCAGTAATAAAGTGAACGGTATTACCTGTGCCTCTATTGCTGGTTGGATTAGCACGCGTGCAATCAGCTTTGGTTATTCTTATCGGGAGATTTTTATGAGACAGTTCGTACGTATTTTAATAGCGGCAATAATGACCTCTTCATTGTCGGTTTCAACAGCAATTGCTGACACACCAGATAAAACCGCCGCTGCCGGCGATAGCATTACAATGGCTTTCGCAGCCAATTGTTCGGGGAATGTTTGGTTTTGGGATTTATTTTGTTTATTGGGCGCTGACCAGCCAACTCGGTCTTGGTTTGATGGTTCAAATCGTTCCGTTGACAGTGTGCATGATAAATACAAGCGTCTTGACGGCAGTATTACGGCCAATAAAAATGCAGCCAAGAGCGGCTCTGAACTGCGCGGTGGTAACAATAATTTCGTTGTCCAGGCACAGAACATAGTCAACCAATCCAGCACGCCAGATCACGTCGAAGTCTTGTTGGGAGGCAACGATATATGTAATCGGGATTGCACAACGAATAACTGCAGCAATAGTCTTTATTCGAATGGAGAGTGGCGAACCGCTATCCGTAACGGATTAAATATATTGATGAATGGACTGCCATCGGGTTCGACTGTTGAATTAGGGTCTGTACCCCGGGTTCAAGACTTACGCTCCGCAGGATTGGCCAAGCAACGTGGTAATTGGCGAGTAAACTGTGAATCACTTTGGAATACGTTCGATGTGTGCCCAATAGCGACTAACGGTGGAACGATGCAGGGTGAGTCATACGCACAGCGATTCGTTAACCTGAACTCGCGACAAGCCGCGTATAACAACATTTTGAAACAGGAGGCACAAGCCTACAACACCAATAGCAATGGTCGCAATCCTCGTGGTATTGAAGTCATTTCTGAGTACACAAACCAATCAACTTCCAACATTGGCACTTTCTCGTTCGGCAAGAACGATATTAACGGTGGTGATTGCTTTCACCCAAGCGTCTCAGGTCAGAACAGAGTGGCTAATTTTATGTGGCAAGCCAATACGGACAGGTAGCGAAAAGTCCGCAAACCAGTTGGTCGGTCAAGTACACCTCACAACGCTTGGTGAGGTGTACGCTTGCATTGAATGAACGATGGAACAGAAACCCGCTCTTCTACCGGGGGTTACAAGCCTGACAAGCCCTCGATATACACACCATTTTTTTCAAGCCATCGGTGCTCAAAACGATTTTGATGCGATGTAATAGACGGGCGGGCTCGAACGTAGTAGAAAGATCTACAGCGCCCGCACCTGAGCGTTGAAACGACGCTTGTAGCGAGCCGCCTTATTTTTGTGTATCAGCCCTTTGCGCGCCATGTGATCGAGTACCGGAACGGCCTCTTTAAGAGCGCTTTCGGCTGTACCCTTGTCACCGCCGGCAATTGCCGCGAAAACCTGTTTTACTTTGGTTCGCATGAACGAACGCTGGCTGGCATTGCGCTGGCGAGACTTCTCAGCCTGACGTGCGCGTTTGCGTGCCTGTGCGGAATTGGCCACGGACTACCTCGTTAGTACGGAAATATTTTTGCTAGCCGACTATTATGCTTGACGAATACCAAAGAGTCAATGTTACCTCGTGGCACTAAACTGCATATTTATCGTCATAAACAGGGCTGATTTCGCATGAGTCTCGCCAAATCCGGCTGGATTGTTGGCGTGATGACTCTGGCGTCGCGAATCCTCGGGTTTATTCGCGACCAGGTGCTGGCCATTGTGTTCGGTGCCGGGGCCATCACCGATGTGTTTCTGGTGGCCTTCAAAATTCCGAATTTCCTGCGCCGACTGTTTGCCGAAGGCGCCTTCGCCCAGGCCTTTATACCCGTTTTCACCGAGTATAAAGAAACCAAAAGCCCCGAGGCGTTGAAGGATCTGGCGGCCCACGTGGTTGGCACCCTTACCATCGTTTTGCTTGTGATCACCACGCTTGGGGTCATGCTGGCTCCACTGCTTGTCATGGTGTTCGCACCGGGTTTTATCGACGAGCAAGAGCGCTTCGATCTGGCCACCCACATGCTGCGCATCACCTTTCCCTA
>Ga0114957_1001402_pt1 | contig 26528 bp, 21 predicted proteins | sample BantaG_FD_87175 | JGI IMG/M metagenome (GOLD analysis project Ga0114957, IMG submission 87175) | Marine algal microbial communities from Bantry Bay, Ireland - BantryBay_4 metaG | ecosystem: Host-associated > Algae > Red algae > Unclassified | place: Bantry Bay, Ireland | collected 2014-11-21
ATTTCTTTATCCATGACTGGTTTAGTTAAATGGTAATAAACAAAAATAGATATTCGTTCGCGCCAAGGCTCCAGATTAAGTACTCTCCTACTCCTTCAACATCTTCAAAGAAAACCATCCTAACAACCCAATTATCAAAACCATAATTCCATACAACCACATCTTATTTTTAAATAAAGGTTCTTCAATTACGACCGCTTCCTTATCAATTGCTAGGATTGTCCCCATGGTCAAAGGCTTGATATCATTAGGAATTTTATCCGAAAATCTCGAAATATCATAATTAGGTCGCTTCGCATTCTTTTTACCAAAAGCCAAATAGTAATCTGCTTTCTCCGTAAATCTCGCTATCAACTGATGTTCAAAACCCTTTACAATTACCTTTTTAATATTCAAGGGTTGGTTATCTTGATTTAAAATATTGATTCTTAATTTCTTAATAATTTCACTCCCGAATTTCAGATGCATCGGTTCAATCGAGGTCAACGTTCCTAACGCCAAACTTCGATAAGTATACCTCCAGCCTTTTTCAGTTTTGATACTATCTGAAATATATTCGACTGTGACGGTACGGTAATAATCAAAATCATCCTCTACTAAAATTTGAAGTGAACTCACAGGTACCGATTGTTTTAAAGAAATATCAATTACCGTTGATTTATCCAATTTATTTTCTTCATTTTTTAAGGATTCGATTGGATAAGTTTTATATTTCCCTTCCACTACTTTTCTTAAATTAACTCGATAGGAATTAAGTATTGGTTTTTCATCGCTATTTATTTTTACTCGAAAATAACGATATTTAGAATCCGCAAATGTAATGTTGGAAAACTTATAATTGGTGTATTCATTTTTTATGGCAATCAATCGATACTCCTCTTCTACTGTAAACCATTCTTTTTGATCTTGGCTACCTTCCAAAGTTGCCAGCCAATCAAAATTCGATTTGGCAAAGTTCAAAATGATTTGATTAATAGGCGTTGCTTCATTAATTTCAAAAGTAAAAAAATAACCATCCGCATTTTTAGAACGATTGATAATTTTAAAATCTACTTCTTGATTAGAAACCTTTTCTTTTAATCGAGACAATAGATAAGGTGCTTCAATCGTATCTTGATTTGGTTGGATTCCAAAAATCCGAATATCATCAAAGACAGGAGAAACATCCTGAAACAACTCATCAGGCAATGTCAAATAATGCCATTGATCTTGAATTCCATTTAATTGACTTTTGTAATTATACTCCTCAATTTGTCCTAACAACGTATTTACAAAAAACAATCCCAGTAAAATTAAAACTTTAGTTCTCATCTTCTCCTGATATTTTAAGGCTGTACTTATTGTATAAAAATGAAATAATTAGTAACAATACTCCCAAGGACACTAAAACAATAGTTTTGGAAATGGTATTTAAATGCACTAAATCGTAGAAAAATAACTTCAACAAGGTGCCTGCAAATAATGCAATCGCTCCAACCCGTAAATGTTTTTTCCTTTTCCATATCCCTATTCCTATTAAAATCAAGGCATAGACTCCCCAGAAAATACTTAAACCTAACTTATAAGAATTTTCATTTCCTCCCATGTCCATCCAATGAATTAACTCACTACTGGCAATCCATAAAATGGAACCATAGAATAAAACATCATATCCAATCTTAAATATTTTACTTGGAAAAATCGTTCGGTTATATTCTCTACAAGCGTATAACAATAAACCTACAAAGGCAAACGAAACATATCGAATCCAAATATTAATTTTACCAAAGGTGAAAAATTCATTTTGATCTTGCCCTAAATAACTTTCTCTAAGTTCGCTTAATTGGAAAAGTCCAATCGTTACAAAAACACCAATAGTTAAAATATTTAATGCTAAATTAATAAATCCTAACTGTGTGCTTTTTAATTTTTTAATATTAAAAAAGGACAAAACACTAAAAAAGAACAAAGAAAAATTAATAATCCAAACTTCCTTAAATCTTAACAAATCGAAATTCCTAGAGTATCGGGTATATTTATCTGCGTCTTCTGGTCTAATTTCTGAGGTCGCATATAATTGATCCCAATAAAGTGCGATTTCATTTTTAAAAGCAAAATACATTACAATCAAACACATAGATGGAATGGCATAGGATATCATTTTTACAATTCCTTTGCTTCCATTAAAAGGGGAAATCTCTTTATATTTTTGATTAATAAAATTAATAAAACTAAATGCAGCAATAAATAACAATGAACTTGCAAAATGAATATTAAAGATGGGTTTAATCAATTCCACATCCCAAGCTTTGTAACTATAATACACCTGTTCCCAATCTTCTAACAAACTTCCAAAAGCTAAAAACATTACAGGATAAGATATTTTTTCATAGATAGAAATTTCTTTCGTTCTACCTAGCCAAAATAAAATTGCTGCTTCTAATGCCCAAAGTAAAGTCACCCAGTTTCCGTCGAGCTGAACTGGAATTGCTGCAGTAATAAAAACCAATACTAATCCTGAAATGAGGTATAATAAATTTTTATCCGTCAGTTTTCTTTGATAAACAAAAGCACTAACTAGAAAATGAATTAAACCATTACCAAGTGTAAATAAGCCCAACAACTGTTCTCCTGTCTCATGTTCTGATAATAGGAAATAACCAAATCCATAAAAAATAAAGGCATTAAATAAAATCAACAAGGTATCTGTCAATTCGATTTTACCGTGTTGAGTTAATTTATAGGCTAAAAAAGTGATATAAAATATGGCAAAGAAAACACAGAGGAAAATCATCGCCATCCCAAAATTTTCATTAATATCAGTCAAATCTATAATCCAAGAAGAATATATTAACCACGTCAAACCTGTGGCGGAATAATAAAGTGTTTTCCAATATTTTTTAAAAGCAATCAACAAAATTCCAATATTGATAATAACCATATAACTGAATAAAGTAGTCACATTACCTGAACCATTACTTAATAAAAATGGAACTCCATACGCTCCTACCAATCCAATATGTGCAATCACTTGTTTGTCATAATTGAGGGCAGCAATGACTGCAAAAATGGTAAATACAACCATCAAACCAAAGGCGGCCATTTGAGGGATTAATCCATAAAAACTATGCGCCGCAAAAGTGATAAAATATAAAATCGCAATTGCACCACTTACTAGGACTGCGCTATAATTTGTATAATTAGGTTTTAATTTTATTCCAAATCCCAACAATCCAAGCCCTGCCAAATAACCTAAGATGATACGTGTCAGCGGACTAATCAAATTATTCTCAATAGAATATTTTGTACCAATCCCTACGCCAAGAATCAAAATTAAAATTCCAATCTTACTGATTAAATTTTCACCAATAAATTTTTCAAGATCAATATTAAAACTTTCGGGAATAAAACTCTTATCCGTTTTGGTTTCAACGGGTTCCTCTTTTTTGAAAGTTGCATTGTCGTCAAAAGCCAAATCTTCTAAAAGATCTTTTTTCCGATCCACTAGTTCAATATAATCATCATCTTTAATCAGGGAAGTTACCTTCGGAGGAACCAGTTTTTCAACTGGAGGAGAATTAGTATCTAGAGAAGTTTTATTTTCAATTGGAGTAGTTAGATCAGTTTCAGATTTTGAAAATCTCAAGCGATGTAACTCCACTCTAATTTGATCTATCTCTTTAGCAAAACCTTGATGTTTTACCAAAAGAGCATCTAATTTTTGATGTAGTTGATTTATTCTTTCTTTGTTTTCCATAAAGTTTGGTTTTAGGCTTTTGCCGAAAAAGTTGACAAAAAAAATTTAAAAACTAAAACTACAAGTGGATAGGAAGCAATTCAAAAAGCGAAATTTAACGGGTAATTATCGTTTTTTAAAAGAGTATTCTACGAAAGTATGAATTTTAAGGTTACACAGACGATTATAACTGATAACTAATAATGAAGAACTGATAATGAAGAACTGATAATGGATAACTTAGTTCTCACCATTCATTGTTCTTCGTTATCAGTTATCAGTTATCAGTTATCCGTTATCCGTTATCCGTTATCAGTTATCAGTTATCAGTTATCAGTTATCAGTTTTTTCACATAATTTAATAAAATATACAAAACACACTAAGATTTTGTCCGTAAAACAACAAAAACAAAGGCATTTGCAAATCATTAACAACTGATTAACAGCCGCAAATGCAAGGAAACCGTACATTTGAGTAGCATTATTAAGGAGATTCCTGTGAATTATTTTTTTAATATGACGCCTAAACTATTTAGGTATTTAATTATTAAAAAAAAACCATTAATTTTGCGTCGCATTCTTATATTTTTAAAATGTTTCTTTTTTAACAAATTATCATTCAAACAAGAAAATAATGGAAAAGTCTAAACAAATTCAGATCGGATTATTAGCCCTAGTAGCTATTCTTTTAGCACTTAATTTAGGTGGTGTATTCAATGGTTTTGGTGGAGGTGACTCTAGCGAAGCTTCAGTAAGAGAGCAGGCACGTAACAATATTGCTGTTAATAGCGGAGCAAACGCTCCTGCTGCTGCAAATGTAAACACGCCTAATCCTGCTACACCTGCTGTTGAAGTTCCTACTGGACCTACAACAACTGTAGAATTTACAGAATCAGTTTTTGATTTTGGAACTATTGACGAAGGAGAAAAAGTTTCTCACGTTTATAAATTCAAAAACACAGGTACTGAGCCATTAATCATTAAAGACGCAAAAGGAAGTTGTGGATGTACTGTTCCACAATGGCCTAAAGAGCCAATTGGCGTTGGTGAAACTGGTGAGATGTTAGTTGAGTTTAACTCTAAAGGTAAATCAGGTTCTCAAAACAAACGAGTAACGATTACTGCTAATACTAATCCAGCTCAATCTTTCATCAATATCAAAGGTGAAGTTCTTAAAAAAGAAGGTGCTGCTACTCCTCCAGTACAGTAATTCTTTTTAGTAAAAAATATAAAAATCCTGATGCGAATATTTTGCATCAGGATTTTTTTTTGATTTGAAATAACGAACCACGAACGCTTCGCTTGACGAACCATGAACCACGGTCGAATTCACATTTTTTCTGTAGTACGTGGTTCGTCAAGCGAAGCGTTCGTGGTTCGTTATTTCAAATCAAAAAAAATTAATAGTTAATCCTTAATAATTAATCCTTAAAATATATACCTTTGTATCCCGTAACATAGGGTAAGCAAAATTCATCTTACCCTAAAAAAATCAGACAATACAATGAGTAAATATATTTTTGTTACGGGTGGAGTTACCTCTTCTTTAGGGAAAGGGATTATCGCAGCCTCCCTTGCCAAGCTTCTTCAAGCACGTGGCTTTTCAGTTACGATTCAAAAATTTGATCCATATATTAATGTTGACCCAGGAACACTCAACCCATATGAACATGGTGAATGTTATGTTACAGATGATGGAGCTGAGACAGATTTAGATTTGGGACACTACGAACGTTTTCTCAATACGCCTACTTCGCAAGCTAATAATGTAACCACAGGAAGAATTTATCAAACTGTTATTAATAGGGAAAGAGCAGGTGATTATTTAGGAAAAACGGTTCAAGTCGTTCCTCATATTACCAATGAAATCAAACGAAGGGTAAAACTTTTAGGACAAGCCAATCAGTTTGATATCGTAATCACAGAATTAGGTGGGACTGTTGGAGATATTGAATCACTCCCCTATTTAGAGTCGTTGAGACAATTGCGTTGGGAACTGGGTAGTGATAATTGTTTGGTGATTCACCTGACTTTGATTCCTTATTTGAATGCTGCAAAAGAACTAAAAACTAAGCCCACACAACATTCTGTAAAAGAATTGTTAAAGACTGGGATCCAACCTGATATATTAGTTTGCCGTACTGAAAAATCAATCAGTATGTCTATTCGAAGAAAACTAGCTTTATTTTGTAATGTCGAAATTCATTCTGTGATAGAAGCAATTGATGCTACTACGATTTATGATGTGCCATTATTGATGCACAAAGAAAATCTAGATGCTACTGTTATTTCTAAATTAAGACTTCCTAATAGAAGAGAACCTGAATTACAAAAATGGAAAAACTTTTTAGCTCGACTCAAAACACCGCTCCATGAAGTGACTATAGGTTTGGTTGGAAAGTATAATGAGCTTCAAGATGCCTATAAATCTATTCATGAATCCTTTATTCATGCTGGTGCAGAAAATGAATGTAATGTTATTGTTAAACCTATTCATTCGGAACAATTGGAAGGAGACCATGAGATGGTTTTAAAACATTTGGACGGACTTGATGGGATTTTAGTTGCACCTGGATTTGGAGAAAGAGGAATTGCTGGAAAATTAGTTGCGATAAAACACATTAGAGAAAACAATATTCCATTCTTTGGAATTTGTTTAGGAATGCAATGTGCTGTGGTAGAATTTGCACAAAATGTATTGAATATAAAAGATGCTGCATCCGCAGAGGTCAATCCAGAAACTGCAAATCCTGTAATTGATTTGATGCCTGATCAAAAGAAGATTCAGAAAAAAGGAGGAACTATGCGATTAGGTTCTTTTAATTGTAAAATAAGGAGAGGTTCAAAAGTTTATGATGCTTATAAAAGTGATCAAATTGATGAACGTCACCGTCACCGTTTTGAATTTAATAATAAGTATTTAGAACAAATGGAAAAAGCAGGTTTGGTTCCTACAGGAATTAATCCTGAAACAGGTTTGGTCGAAATCGTTGAACTTAAAGATCATCCCTATTTTGTAGGCGTACAATTTCATCCTGAGTTAAAGAGTACGGTGGAGTGTCCACATCCTTTGTTCGTTTCATTTGTAAAAGCATGTATGGAGAAGAAATTGAATGATTAATCATTAATTTGTTTTATCAAAGATGGAACGTATTGTTTCATTTTGCTATTGAATTATTTCGTTTTTAGAAAAATTTTGAGGAAGGAAAAAAATGCGAAAACTTAAATTACAAGAATTAAATCGAGTTGATACTAAGACCTTTAAAGAACAACCTAAAACACCAGTTGTATTAGTTTTAGATAATATTCGATCAGGTCTCAATGTAGGTTCTGCCTTTAGAACGGCAGACGGTTTTGGTTTGGAAAAGATTTATTTATGTGGCATTACAGCAACACCTCCTCATCGTGAAATATTAAAAACTGCCATTGGTGCTTCTGCTGCTGTTGAATGGGAATATTCTAAAACTACGCTTGATGCAATTCTATTGTTAAAAAAAGAAGGTTATAAATTAATTGCAATTGAACAAATTGACGAAAGTATTTTACTTCAGGATTTTGAGTTGGATAAAAACCAAAAATACGCTTTGATTTTTGGAAATGAAGTTACTGGAGTAAGCGATGAAATATTGGAACATTTAGACGCAGCTATTGAAGTTCCTCAAGTTGGAACAAAGCATTCTTTTAATATTTCAGTTTGCGTGGGCATTGTAGCTTGGGATTTTTTTAAGAAAATTAAATATTGAGATGATTATATGGTTTCGCTTCGCTTATGGTTTTATGGTTACATGGTTATCGAAATATTAAAAATCACAATTATTCGATAACCATAAAACCATAAGCGAAGCGAAACCATATAATCATCAATTACTGCAAAACAATCTTCCTCACCTCATCTTCTACTTTTAAAAAGTAAATTCCTCGTTGCCAATTTTTCACATTCAATACTTCTGTCCCGCTAGATTTTTTCTCAAGAACTAACCTTCCCATTGTATCAAAAATTTGAAATTCTTCATTTTCCGAAATAGTCAGGTTTAAAACTTCACGAGCAGGATTAGGAGAAATTATAGTTTTTGTTTTTTGCTTTGCTAATACAATTTCCCTTTCTTCAGACCTAGCCTGTGCAGTATTTTCAGTAAAATTAAAATTGCTTTCTTCCATATAATTTTTCAAATCCGTATATCTATACCATTGAAATCCTTCTATATTGATATGGTTTTTCCAATCTCCTTCATCTTCCATAAATCCATTTTGCCCATATAACCAAGTATCAAAAGCTTGTTCCATAGGGTGCTCTAATAACCATGGCCCCATATGATAAGATCTTGACGAAAAGACTGGCAATATATTTAATACACCTTCTTCTGGAGCCATTTGTTCTAAACGATATTTTTTAAAATTATAAATACTATTTCCATTTTTGTACACATCCGATCTTCTGTAATAGTGAACAACTGCTCTATCTACAATTGATCCAATAGATTGACATTCAGAATTAGTTGGGTTACCTACATAGGTTTCAGATTTTAAACCAAGATTAGATGTCAGATCATCTAATTTAGATAATTCATTGAAATAGAAATCAAAAGCTCCTGCTTTGGTACAAGGAAATCCATTCGCCATTAGATAAGTGGAACAATAATAAGTATCAACCAATTTACTATTCCAAAATTCAAATTCTAAATGGAATACATCGATTTGATAATTGAGTTGATTTTGATAAGTCTCATTATACTTTTCCATTTTATCAAAAGAAGCTAACTTCTCTCCTACCCCTCCAACTTCATTAATTCCATATTGAGTTTTTGCTTTAAATATAAAATTAGCAAGTGGATGTGAAGATTTTGAATCCGTAATATCAAAGAGATTAGTTTGGATATAATGTAAATTATATAATAACAAATAATTAAATCCGTTCTCTAAAGCAAAGTTTAAAAGCTCTTCTTCAGCGGTTGGATTTCCAATAACATTTTTAAAATTGTTAACATAAAGCCCTCGTGTATTTTCTAGTTGAGCTTGAAGGGAAGAAGTAATCAGGAAGGAAAATAAAAAGAACAGTAAAAATTTATTTTTCATGGAAACGGTTTTTGGTATTTATTAATGCTCTCGTAAATTGTGATAATTTTTTTAATTAGATCTATTTTTTAAAAATATAATGTGACACTCATTAAATTGATATTAGGTCAAAAGCCGCTACTTGTATTTCAATAATTTAAAAAAATATCTTTTTTTCTAAATTCTTAAGACATTTTAAAACAACTTCACTCAATACATTATAACATTATTAAAATTTATATTTTACCTTTGAGTAAAATAATATTTCCTAATATAATTAATCATAGAATTATTTCAATTATGAAGACAACAGTAAAAATCCTCTTTTTTCTTAGTTTAGGAATGATGATGACATCATGTATCACTAAGAAGAAATTTAAACAAGCAATGGCTGGAATTGAAGAAGAAAATAAACTTGCAAATAAGCAATTAGGAGAATGTGGAGAAAGCCTCAACAAATATATGGCCCAACTTTCAGCTTGTAATCAGGATAAAACAAAACTTAATGGCCGACTGACTACTGCTCAAAGTAACTTAAAACTACGTGAAGAGCAGATTGATGATTTAAAAGAACAGATCAGAGACATGAGATCTACTAGAGATAAACAAGTTTCTCAACTGGATGACTTGACTACATTATCTCAATCTGCTAGTGAAAATATTAAAGAGACTTTGGGGCAGTTAGAGAGAAAAGATGAATACATCCAACTATTGCAAGCTGCAAAAACACGAGCTGATTCTATTAATTTAGCTTTAGCTGTAAATTTAAAAAGCGTTCTTAATGAAGGTATTTCTGATAAGGATGTAGAAGTAAAAGTGGATAAAACTGTAGTATTCGTAAATATTTCTGATAAAATGCTTTTCACAAGTGGAAGTTCAACTATTACTCCTCGTGCCCAAGAGGTGCTAGGAAAAATAGCTCAAATCATTGAATCGCGTCCAGAACTGGAAGTAATGGTAGAAGGTTATACAGATAATCAACCAATCAATACTGCATGTGTAAAAGATAATTGGGAATTAAGTGTAAAAAGAGCTACTTCTGTAGTAAAGGTTTTACAGAATAATTATCGAATTGATCCTAATCGATTAATTGCAGCAGGAAGAGGTGAGTATAATGCATTGGCTAGTAATGACACCGTAGAAGGCCGATCAACAAATAGAAGAACTAGAATAATCATTTTACCAAAATTAGATCAATTCTATGATCTATTGAATCCAAATATGGTAAAGAATTAAATTATTCAGATTATGGATTATGGATTATGGATTATGGATTTAAGATTATGGATTTCGAATAATCTTGAATCCATAATCTTAAATCCTTAATCCTAAAACTACCTCCAATCTGGCATGGAAGCATTTTCAAAAAGCAACTCTCTTTCCGTCCCATCAAATTTCATTTTGTATATATCTCTTTGAGAAATTCCATCATTATTCGTATTTGTAAATATGATCCATGCTCCGTCAGGTGAGAATCTTGGATCTAAATCATTGGTTCCAGGTGTTTTATCAAAAGATAAATCCATAGGAACTGCAGCATTCAGTTCTCGTATAAAAATACGTGAATCTAATTGCCGTCCATCAGGTACCTCAAAACCTGAAACATCATGAGTATATAACATTCCACTTCCAACTAATGTAAACATTGCTCCACCTGTACTTCCAGGAATATCGGTTAAAAGAGATTGTACAAAAGTTCCATCAGACTCATATAAATATATGATGGAGTTATATAAATCATCTCCAACCAATCGAGCCATTACTCGGTTATCTACAATGGTCCAATCACATTCTGCAAATGAAAATCCATTAGGAGCTGTTGTAAATAATTGGGTTCCTGTGCCATCTCTATTTACGGTATATAATTTATTACCGTTCATGTATAACAATTCTTCTCCATCTGGAGACCATGAAAAATCTAAATCAAAAATATTATCTCCCGTAATTGGAATGTTAGAAACTTTTTGAACATTACTCCCATCTCTATTCATTAAATATAAGTGTGTCTCTAAACCAGAGTTACTTAGAAATGCAATTTTATCTCGTTGTGGACTCATTCGTGGACGCCAGTTGTTAACTGAATTACTTGTTAGTTTTATTGCATTTCCATTTTCACTCGTTGAAAAAATATCATATTTTCCATTTTCATTTCGAGCAAATAAAAATCGATGATCTGGAAATGGTGCTGTTTCAAAACTCCACAATTCACTATTCACAGGAGCAGACTTCCCGTCATAAGCCGTAACTTGCCAAAAGTAAGATTCATTATAATTAAGTTCTTCTAAATCTACAGAAGACTCATTTATCTGTCCAATATTTATCATTTGAGATTGATCAGCATTAAAGACTTGAACATCAAAAGTTATTTCATCTTCGTCAGGATCTGAAGCAGACCAACTTAATGTCAACGAAGTGGCTAATTCACTTGCCCCATTTGCGGGCATTGGTTCTGTAGGAGCAACTGGAGGTGTATTGGCTAGAGAATCGGAAGTTAAGTTGATAATTACATTGATTGACTTATTTCCAACAACAGAGATATTTTCTACCTTAGTTACATACCCAGTTTTTTCAACTCTTAAGGTATAATTCCCAGCTTTGATGTCTTCTAATGCAAATCTTCCCAAACCATCAGTTTGTAAAATACTGGTTGGAGGATTAGTGGTAACTGTTGCATTTTCAACAGCAGAATTGGTCCCAACAACTAGTACTTGTCCAAACACATCCCCAAAAGAATCGGGAATAAAATCTTGTTCCCTACATGATGAATACACCACTAATAGAACAAACAAAGTATAGTATAAAATATATTTTTTCATTTTCTAGTATCTTTAAAATTCATCTTTTGCTTTTTCAAAATCAAATTTACGTTGACCTTTTAATTTTCTTCCAAAATAAAAATTCAACCCTACATTTCCTCTCCAGTAAAAATCATTATATTTTCCATTAATGACCTCATCAAGAGCATCACTAAAAATATAATTATAATCAGCAGAAACTCTAAGTCCAGTATTATTATTCAACATATACTCAATTCCTCCACCTATATTTGCTTTAGTATAAATCTTGTTGCCAAAGTCAAAACGATTAGAAATATTTTCAGTAATCAAACCTACACCTCCAAAAATATATGGAGTAAAAACATCAAAAGGTAATAATCGGTATTCTAATCCTGCTTCCAAATAACTAACATCGGCCGAATAGTAATTTTCTGTTTTCATGGTACTTAATCCATAATTAGCATATCCACTTAACATAGGCTTTGGAGTATATTTTAATTGAATTCCTCCACCTGTTGCTAATTTACTACCTGGAAAATCTCCCATATAGTATAGGCTTGAAGTACTTGCTCCGATCATAAATTGTTTCCGACGATTGTTTAATTCATTTCCAAAAATATTGGTTTTAGGAATTAACTCTTTTTCTTTTTTATAATCTAAAATAGATTGATCTACAATCATTCGAGGTTCTTTTAAAGACCATAAACCATCTTCGATTCCTTCTATAATTAAACTTTCTACGGCTTTCTCAATGGCTTCGGTAACTGCTAATTCTGAAGGTTCGTTATAAGTATATCCTGTCTCTGCTTCTAATAATCTACCAAACCGAACAAATCTAAAAATCCCTATATCTACAGCCTGAGATAAAATAGTTTTAGAAGTGTAGACTGTTTTTAATATTTTCCCATTACTAGTAGATACCGCTCGTAAATATACTGTTACACGATCTGACCGATATTGAGAACTACCTCCTGTACCAAAGTATCTCAATCCAGCACCACCTGTAATGACATTGGCATCGTATGAAATAATACCTCCTTCTAGGATTACACCTGCGAAAAGTAAAGCAGGTAAAACCTGTTTTGAAGCATTTTCTCCCGCAGCATATTGACTATGACTAGAGCGGATAATTTTTCTTTCGTTTAATAAATTACTTACATTTTCTCTTTCAATAGGAACAAACCAACTGGAGTTTTCCAATGCTTTAATTAATATGGTTGTGGCACCTTGAGTGACCGCAGTAGACCAACTTGCTCCAGTATTAGATGGTTTATACTGACCAGTCTGATCTCTAAATTTGTAAACGGCTACTATGATTTTGTCTTTTGGGGGAGGTAGACTTTTTAGTCGAATAGTACTTGCAGTAGCTTCACCTAATCGAGCAGGAGAACTTTCGATAGGATGCACTAATCTTCTTCCACAACTGCTTAATAAAAACAGCAGGAAAAGGCAAGTAAGAAAAATCAAGTTTAAGGAATATAACGTTTGTCTCATGATATGTTGTAAGAGTTTTTTTTCATTAATTGCTAAAAGTAGGGAATAATGATTTGGGTGGTTTCTCCAGCGGAAGTATCAGAAATAGTAATGGATAGTCCATCCAAAGTTGAGATGACATCTAAGTTAAAACTCCCAATTTGGTAGGTGCCATCTTCCAAATTACTCTCACCAAATTGTGCACCTGATAATTGTCGTGAAAGGTTACTTAATAACTGTCTTTCCAAAGATTCTGTAAATGAATCAAGAGCAGACCGCTCATCACCACTTTCAGGTTCATCAATAAGGTTTTGAGTTTGAGCAGAACTCAATAACCAATTGTAATTAAAAGTATCACCACCAAAAGCAGGATTTACTGGAGTGTAGACGAAATCTTGTGCAGCAGTATTTGAAATACAAAAAAGTGTAAATACGCTGAATAAAAGCAAGTGTAATTTTCTTTTCATGGTGTCTAATTTTTTCAAAAAAAAAAAATTAATTTTTTTGGTAACTATTCAGCATCAACTTATTTTCTTCGAAAGTTGATTAGTGAATTGGTTAAATAGTTTATCAGGTAATACCGTGGTCGATTTTTTTTTGATCAAAACATTTTGAATTCACGTTAGCCTGATTAACTAATCCACTTTCTGTTTTTAAAACAATGCTAAATATTTATAAATTTTGAATCAATAAATTCCAGACCCTTTCTGGTCTCCTGATTCCATGTCTTGTTTTACATTTTCATTTTTTTGCAAATATCTTTTTACATAAGAAATGGAAATATTAGCCTCTTGTTCCACTAGATCACCTCTTGGTTGTAAAAAGCGATAAAGCACTATATTGTCATTTACTTGAATAGCAACTCTAGCTCCAATTCCTCTTGCTGGTAATTCTTTTATCGTTATTAAAAAATCTTTTGCGCCAAAGGGAGGAGTCCATTTATTATAAAAAATTTCATAAAAATCTCTACCAATTTTTGATCGAGTTTCATCTAGAATCAACCCATCAATTTCTATCGCATCTAAACTATTTTTTGGTTTTGGGAGATTTCGTTTTACAATTGGAGGATTAGCCGTGATCGGCTTTTTGACTGGGGGATTGAATGATTCACTTGTTAAAGTATCAGATCCAATTAGTTTTTTTTGAGTATTAAAAACATTAAATACAATTAAAATATATTCCTGTTTCTTTAGATCAATTTCATATTCTGAAATAATTTCAAGAGAATATGGCTTAGCCTTAAAAATCCCATTTAGCGTCGTATCAAATTTTTCAATTTGGGATTCTCGATGTACCATCAACTCCCAACTATATTTGTTTTCTTGGTTTACTAAATGGCTAAATAATCCTTTCACAAATGCAGAATCAGATTCTTCAATATAATCAATCCATACTTTTGTTTTGGTCGTATCTGATGCATAAATATTTGAAATGTTAAAACAAAAAATCAAACTTATGATAAAAGATACCTTTAATAAAAACTTACTTTTAGAATTCAAAAAAAACATAACAATCCAATCCCAAATAAAATTCAGGTATTTTAGTAGTGTGTGATGGATTGATGTTTTCATTGAAAACAAATTTTCTCAAAGTAAATTCATAATGAATGGTACATTCCTAAGAACAATTAAAAACGCCAAAAAGCAACATAAAAAATTGAAATTCAATTATCTATGTTGCTTTGGCATTTCATTATAATCTAATTATTTGATTGATTCACTTCCATTTTCAAACCATCACCAATTTGCTTGACAATGATTTTATGGTTAGTGAGTCCATCCTGATTATGGGTAATTTCATTATCGTTACCCTGTTGAATCAATTCAATATACATGTCTGTAGTATTGGTTAAGTTCTGATTAATTTTATTACGATTCCCCTCTTGGACAATCACAAATGTATTATTCGAACCTTCCAGATTTAAAGTGTATTCATTTCTGTTACCATTCTGAATAAGAATGTTTTGATTTAATACACCAATTTGATTAATCTGAGCTGTATTCCGATTTCCAACTTGCAACACTTTCACTAAGTTCTTAGAAGAAGTGGCACCTTGAGCATCTTGAATTACAGATACTTCATTTCTGTTACCTAATTGATTCAAGTAGGCCTCGTTTCCATTACCATTCAGATTGGCATCAATCAATTCATCAGTTGTCTTAACTAAATCATCCTGTGTTAAAACCTGTCCCATCATAGAGAAAGTTCCTACACAAATGAATAGCAAAACAACAAACCATTTATTGAAATTAACTTTCATGGTAATCGTTACTAAAATTTAAAACCAGACTTAGGTTAATGGATTCATTCCCAAGATAAGGTTTTTTTAATTAGGTTAAAAGACCTATTAGTTCTCAGATTGAGAAACTCCTGCAGAGTTTCTTGCACCAGTTTGGTTGATTAAACTAGTGTGGCTATTTCCTAACTGGTTGTTAGAAGAAACGTTGTCATTTCCAGTTTGGAAAGTAGCAGAAGTATTCATATCTCCTTGTTGAGAAAGCTCAATTAAGTTAGCATCTCCTTGCTGGCTTAATTGAACATCATTTTGTCCACCAGAGAAGTTGTTATTACCAGTTTGACCAGCAATAATTGTATTACTGTTACCATCTTGTAGAGCACTTACGTTGTTAGAAACTCCATCTTGTTGGAAGATTCCAGTATTAGCATCACCAAATTGGTCAATTAACATATTACTGTTTTCTCCATTCATTGCTTGAGTAACGGTGTTATCATTACCTATAGAGTTAGCAACAGTTTGGTTATTACCTAAACCAGTACCAGTAATATTTTGAATAACAATATTATTATTCCCTTGTTGAAAACCAATTAAATTACTTGAGTTAGTAGTTGCTTCTTGTCTAACAGTATTGTTATCTCCTTCAGAAGTAATACTTGCTGTATTATCATTTCCAGTTAAGATGTTAATTCCGTTATTAGCATTACCTACTTGCGCAAGAGATACTGCGTTGTTGTCTCCTGTATTAGCAACCTCAGCATTATTAGTTGCTCCTTGTTGAGCAATGTCTGCAGTATTAGCATTTCCAGTTTGTGAAAGACCAGTAACATTTTGATTACCTACTTGTGTAACAGTAGTGATGTTATCGTCTCCTTCTTGTTTTACATTACTTGAATTACTTTGTGCAAAAGTCATTGTGCAAGCGAAAACAAATGCGAAAAAAAGAGTGAACTTCTTCATGTGTGATTTTTTTTGTTTTAAAATCTGTTAAAAAATAATGGTTAAAAATATTTTGATTCGGCTCGTGTGATAAGCCATTTCAAGGCGAAATTAGTTGAACTCATTTGTTTATCCCATACCTACTATTCCGTATTTTAGCATATCGGGAAAAACACTTAGTTCTTTACCTGCTCAAAATTCTGAGGTTGAATTTGGTTCTAAATTATAGGTAAGTTTAAAATAAAACTTAGCCAAACCAACCACGTTTTTTACTTTGAGCTTTTGCATCAAGTTCCTTTTATGAGTCTCGACAGTACGAGGACTAATATAAAGTTGTTGAGCAATTTCTTTATTGGTCATTTCTTCAGAAATATGTTTTAATACTTCTAACTCTCTAGAAGTAACTGGAAAATTCTCAATTTTACTTTGAAGAATTTTCTCCTTATTAGCATTTTCAAAAATAGTTTTGGAAAGATTTTGTGAAAAGTAACTGTGACCACCATGTATTGTTTTGATTGCTCTTACTAATTCTGCGGGAGAAGAATTTTTTACTAAATATCCAGAAGCTCCTGCTCGTAGCATTTCAACAACATATTTATTTTCATCAAAACTGGTTAATGCCAGAATTTTTGTTCGCAATTCATCAGATACTTGCTTTGCTAATTTTAAGCCACAAGAATTTGGAAAATTTATATCAACTAAAACCAAATCAGGATTTAGCATTTTACATTTTTCGTAAGCATCATCTATCGTTTCTGCTTCTCCTACAATCTCAATATCTAATTCTCTTTCTAAAATTTTCTTTACACCATATCTAAAAATACGGTGGTCGTCAGCCAACACAATGGATATTTTATTCATTATTAACTAGTTAGGTTCTTGGGCAGCAATCAATGAGAACTTCAAAAAACTACACAAGAATTATTAAACATACAATCAATAAAACTGCTAAGCATTAACAGCTTTACTAATAATTATAAAATAATAGCAAATTAGTTTTTTAAAGATTTTTGATCCTTCCGCAGGTAATTTAATCGAAAATCTTCTTTTAAATATTGTCTATTGTTTGCACTAAGAATGGGGGTAACTCATTGATAATCAACACTATACAAATAGCATTAAATAACAACAAATAAAATAATACTTGCGACAAAACATCACAACTTATTTCTGAAAGGTTCTTGGAAAGAATCAGAGGGTCTGAATTGTAATTGGGATGGAAAGTTTTTTTGGAAGAGGAAAAAATAAAGGATTCCGTCTTCTCATAGTTTTTTGAAATTCTCTTGTGGCGTGCAAGTTAGGTATTTAGAATAGTAATTCAAAAATTATACATAAAATAATTCTTATTGAAAAATTATAAACATATGTAAGATGCTTACATATTGTTATTCTTCAATAGCACCACGCAAACCTAATTCGATAACTTCCATATTAAAGATTTTTTTGCCTTCTATTGCAAAGCGTACCATCGTTTTCATTTTATGAAATCCTACTATTCCACAAGCGCCAGGATTAATATGTAATAGGTCAAATTTTTTATCAGGCATTATTTTTAGAATATGGGAATGTCCTGTTATAAATAAATCAGGCGTATCCAAAGGCATCTCATTCCTAATTCGTTTATTATATCTTCCGGGGTAACCTCCTATATGGGTAATCCAAACTTTTACTCCTTCACAATCAAATCGGTTATTTAAAGGACACCTTACTCTAATTTCTGTATCATCAATATTCCCATAAACGGCACGGACTGGTTTAAATGCTTCTAATGTATCTAACACTTCTATTGAACCGATATCTCCAGCATGCCATATCTCATCTACTTCGGAAAAATATTCAAATACTTTTTCATCTAGGTAACTGTGAGTATCTGAAAGTAAACCTATTTCCTTCATTTATTTTTATTTAAAATTTGGGTATGTTGTCGAATAATTATGAGTCTTTTCTAATTAATCTAAGTTGTGGATATAATGTAAGTCACAAGGTGAATTTTCTAATAAATTCACCTACCTCTGAAAGTTGAGTTTATTTTGACAAATTATTCACCTTGTGACTAGAAGTTTCTTTCAATCAATTCACCAATCTATGCCCCGTCACTAACTTCAACTTGACTCATCGAAAATTCTGACCAACTTTTATTTTCAACTTCTAAGATGGATTCAATTCTTTCTACAAAAAATTGAAAGGAATTGTTTTTCATATAAATACCTGATTTAGTTGCAAATAAAAATTTCTCCCTATTTAATGATTCTAAAGTCTTTCGATAATTTAACCAATTGTTTTGATATTCAAACAAAGATAAAACTCCTTCCGTCGCCGCAATCATAACACCTACTCCACCTACTATATATTTAAAATATGGAAAGTCATCAATCAACAGTACAAAGAAAGGAATCGATACAGAAAGAATAATTACTAATAACTTCATTCTTTGATAACTTTTTTTATTGGAACTACTTTTTCCATCCATCCATTTAATTTGATCTTCTAATCTATTTTTTAAATAATCTTCTTGTCCCATATTCATATATTCTTGAATAGATTTTGAGCTTGTATTTGCCATAATTGTTTTTTTATTTTCCAAGTTTTAAAATTCTTATTGCACCTTGAATTACTATAACAAAAACTATTGTCCCTATTATTAAATCGGGTTTATTGGAATTCAACCAATTTACCAAAAAACCTGCGACAATTACACCTAAATTTATGATAACATCGTTTGAAGTAAAAATCATACTTGCTTTCATATGAGCTTCTTCTTTGCTTTTTGATTTTTGGAGTAAATACAGACAGACTCCATTTGCAATTAATGCCAAAACAGAAATAAAAATCATGGTTTTAAACTCAGGTAATTCTTTTTCTGCAAAAGATCTTCTTAGTACTTCCATAAATCCAATTATAGCAAGAATTATTTGAAAATATCCAGCAAGTTTGGCAATTCTTTTTTTTCTTATTAGGGTTCCTCCAACTGCAAATAGACTAAGACCATAAACAAATGAATCAGCAAGCATATCTAAACTATCTGCTACTAATCCTAATGATTTGGAAATTAGCCCTGTCGCCATTTCTATTAGAAAAAAAGCAAAATTGATTATAAGAACAGTCCAAAGTAGTTTCCTTTGGTTTTTGTTTTCTTCAAATTCTGTTATTTCAGTTTCTTCGGTTATAATCTTTTTCCCTCCTAGATTTAGTTCGAGAATTGATTTTTCTATTTGGTTGATTTGTCCATTATGAAAAATAGTCAACTTGCGATTTGGTATATCAAAACTTAATTTTTTAATACTTGAAATTCCATCCAATTTCATTCTGATTAAATTTTCCTCCGAAGGACAATCCATTTTTGTAATTTCAAATATTGTTTTTTGCATTGATTTTTTACCTCCTCTAGTTTAATTTCATAATATTTGATGGAGTAATTTTTAAGGTTCTTTGTCAAATAACCATTTTTATTAGTTTAAATTTAGAGAAAATGTTTGAAATGTCTAGGCTAGATTAAATATAGTATTTATCCAAAATAAAGTTATTCTCAAATAGAATTGAAGAGAAGGTAGAACAAAGGACAATAAAAAATATCATTTAATGTTTAATGAAAGGTAATAAAAAATGTCAATCAAAAACCATTATTGATTTTGATTGACATTTTTATTTTGACAATTAACTCAATTTCTATTTTACAATATTAACTTTAAAACTTCTTCGATCTTCACCAACATTAACTACTAAGAAATACAAGCCAGAAGCAATTGAATTTTCCAATGGTAAAATCACTTTGTATTTTCCGCTTCCTTTATTCCCACTCTCCTGTGTAAACGTTTTAACCTTTTTTCCTGTAACTGAAACTAAATCTAATTGAATATTTTTTGCAGTTTCTAATTCATATTCTAGAATCAATTGATCTGATGCAGGATTAGGAAAAACATTAAAATCATATTTCGCATCCAACTCATTAGTACTTACAGTTGTTGGAGCAAAGACAGCAATTAAAGTATCTGATTGAGTAAGCGTAATCGTTGCTCTTCTTTCAGTCAAGTCAGGAAAAATCATGTTTCCAGAAGTACTTATCCAATGACTAAATACATAATCATCTTCAAAGTCATTAAAGACTTTTGCTTTAATTTTATTTTCCATTCCACCGAAATATTCACCCGCCCAAGGAAATTCTTCAATATCTAAAGTATTAAAATCAATCTCCCCTATTCCATCAGGTTGTGTTAATAAGGTAAGCGGATAAGGCCCTGACAATTCCGTATAACAATCAATTGCTCCATCATCTAAAAGCGTACATCTTTCATTAATAAAATCTTTGAGATCTTGAACATTGGATTCCCATTCGGTCATAGTGCCTCCCCATCGTTGAATTTGTCGAGGCATTTCAGGTTCAATCACAGCCAACATACTATCCAAAAGTGTAATCATATTATCACAAGTAAAAACCGTATTCATTAGATCGGCATAACGAGAATAATATAATTGCTGAAATTCAGGACTTTCATCTAATAATTTTAAAAATATTTTTTCATGACTTCCTACGTTTCCATTCAAGTTTTCCGTTGGGAGGCTACTGCTACTGCTATTTGAAAGATCATCATATAAATTTTGACATGTATTATCCCAATCTGTCTCACAACAATATGGATCTTGTTGAATAACTTGATTAAAAATAGTATTAGTAATTGGATAAGGACTACTTCCATTGGTAATAGTCGCACATATGATTGTGGTGTCAATCATAATGGTATCAGTAGGAACATCACCATGATTTGTAACTTCGGTTCCAAAAAAACTATCCATAGATTCACTAATAACTTCTAGGTCACACGGTAGTGCATCGGGTTGAGAATTGGGTACACCGGTGTAATTAATATAGTAATCAAAAGTAGCATCTAAATCCCAAAGAATATATCCCCATTTTTTATGATCGCCATCAGGGTCACGTCCTCTCCACCATCCTGTATTATAATTCAGCCAATCTACTGCAACCACATTGGAATTCATTACAAAATAATCAATCAAACTTAACATATTAATACTATCTGCTGCAATCTGATAATTGGATGAATCACTCATGTCATTATCTAAAATAAAGTTTCTTAAATTCTCCCAATCTGTCACCGCTTGAATTCCACCATACTCCACCTCCGTAGTACCCCAAGTCGAAAGATATTGAATATCGTATTTTCCTTGATCGTAATATTCATCAGTATAGTCATGATCTACAGGTCTTTCTCGCATTCCATAAACGCCCCAATATTCTCCATTTAAAAATAAAATAACACGCTCCACAGCTCTTTGATCTAACTTCATTCCTCCAAGTTGAGATAGGTTATGCACATACTCATCTCTGATGTGAGTTGCTCCCTGATGACTGGCATCATCAATCGCAGGATAATTATCATCTCCAGAATTTCGAAACATAAATTTTTGATATTCATCTCTATCAGAATAACCAAACAAAGGAGCATCAACCGATTTAGAATATCCCATTTCATCTCTTGATATCCAGTCTAAACTACGGTGATCTAACACCCAAGAATCTTGTCCATGTCGATTTAAACTACCATATGATGTGGCTTCTCTTTCTTTATTGATATTAAAATATTCTAAAGAGCCAATTGGAATTAATGGCCCATTTCCATTTGCTAAATCAATCACTTCATCAGCCGCTACTGAAAAAACTGCTAACGTAAAATCCTCATCAATAAAGTAGGTATTGAAATCCATTTTGCCGGGTAAGATCAAAGGATCATTACTAAAGGACTGTGCTTTGACAACTTGTGTTTGAGTAATAGTAATTGGAGCAGTATATTCTGGAGAACTTAAGGTTGGGTTATGACCATTAGTGGTATATCTCAATGTTGAATTAGGTTCATTATTAGTGATGTTCACCGTTTGTTCACCCATATAAAAACCTGCGGTAAGATCCATACTTGGAGCAACGGTATATCCATTTATTTGAGGTGTATTATCATTGGATGTACCATAACTTGGAGCAGTACTAATTTTCCAATCTGTTCCTCCATCCACAACTCTACAACGAGAATGTTCTACTAATGTAAGATCAAGTGAATGCATTTCTAAAATTGTTTCACTTGGGTCAGATAGCAATACAATGTCAGTTCCTTTAGTCTGTGCTAGTTTAAAATTAGAATGAAATTCACCATTAAATATACCATCTCTACCTGAACATAAAACAACTAAATATCCATTTGCAGGTATTATTGTTCCAACTGGAAATTCCCATTTTGTAGGTTTAGCTTCTTTATCCGAAATATGCCATCCACTAATATCAACTGTACTAGAACTTGTATTGTATAACTCAATCCAGTCTTCTGTTTTTCCAAAACTGTCTGTAAAATTTTCAAGATTAGAGGCAGAGTATTCATTAATAACTACTTGAGCTGATGAATAAATAAAGCTTCCAATCATTAATAAAATAAAAGGTAATAATTTTTTCATATTCTTGATTTATAGTTAGTGTTTGTGATAGAGTAAAGATAAAAAGTGTGGTTACACAAAAGTATTAAACTATTAGGGTGATAAAAATTTTCTAAAAATTATTGCATAATGCTATTTATAAAATAATTCTTCAAGGAAGGATTATGGATTTTTTTTATACAAAGATTCCTTTTATCTAATTTAATTGTTTGCAGTTTATGTTTTTTTAGATAAAATATTAAATGAAAAAATATAATTGAATACTAATAGACAAATACTAATACCTATTTAAACGACAAGAGAAAATTGCCGACATTTTAAATCTCATTTATTAAATCTCATATCCTTTATAGAGGTTAAAAAAAAATATTATTTTTGACACTTCTATCATTTAACCTAAACTATATTTAAATGAACAAATTAGTTGCTAATGCTCAGGAAGCTACCAAAGATATTGAATCTGGAATGACATTAATGTTAGGTGGATTTGGTCTTTGTGGAATTCCTGAAAATTGTATTGCAGCCCTTGTTGAAAAAGGAATCAATAATCTTACTTGTATTTCAAATAATGCAGGTGTAGATGACTTTGGTCTTGGGCTACTTTTACAAAAAAGACAAATCAAAAAAATGATTTCCTCCTATGTTGGAGAAAATGATGAATTTGAAAGACAAATGTTAAGTGGAGAATTAGAAGTAGATTTAATTCCTCAAGGTTCTCTTGCGTCAAGATGCCAAGCAGGAGGTGCCGGTATTCCCGCCTTTTTCACTCCTGCAGGTTATGGTACTGAGGTGGCCTTTGGAAAAGAGGTGCGCTACTTCAATGGCAAACCACATATTTTAGAAAATGCTTTGACCGCTGATTTTGCAATTGTAAAAGCATGGAAAGGTGATCGCTATGGTAATTTAATTTACAAAGGTACTGCTAGAAATTTCAATCCACTCATGGCTATGGCTGGTAAAATCACCATTGCCGAAGTTGAAGAAATTGTTGAACCTGGCGAACTCGATCCAAATTTCATTCATACACCTGGAATTTTTATTCAAAGAATTTTCCAAGGTGCTAAATATGAAAAACGAATCGAACAAAGAACCGTTAGAATGAAGAGTGAACAATGAAGAATTAATAATTCTTATTAATTCAAATTCATCATTTTTCAAAATTATTCATTTTTAATTATTCATTAATAAAATGTTAGATAAAAAAGGTATTGCGAAAAGAATCGCTCAAGAATTGCAACACAATTGGTATGTCAATCTTGGTATTGGTATTCCTACTTTGATTGCAAATTATATCCCTGAAGGCATCGACGTAGAATTTCAATCTGAAAATGGAATTTTAGGTATGGGCCCTTTTCCTTTTGAAGGAGAGGAGGATGCCGATATGATTAATGCTGGTAAACAAACTATTACTCCGATGCCGGGTGCTTCGATTTTTGATTCGGCAACAAGCTTTGCAATGATTCGTGGACAACATATTCAATTGACTGTTTTGGGTGCAATGGAAGTGGCTGACAATGGAGATATTGCCAATTGGAAAATTCCTGGAAAAATGGTTAAAGGAATGGGCGGTGCAATGGATTTAGTGGCTTCTGCGGATAATATTATTGTCGCTATGATGCATACTAATAAACGTGGTAAAAGTAAATTGCTTCGCCAATGTACTTTGCCTTTGACGGGTGTGAAGTGTGTAAAAAAAGTAGTGACTAACTTGGCTGTTTTAGATATTACTCCTGATGGATTTAAATTGTTGGAAAGAGCTCCTGGGGTTTCTGTAGAGGAAATTCAAAATGCAACGGAAGGGCGTTTGATAGTGGAAGGTGATATTCCTGAAATGGTTATATAACTGACGGGTTTCATCCCCAGGGAAAACGCGCGACCGTTTTTTGAATATCGAACAATAGAACAAGGAACAAGGATTTGAGAAGTTTTGTCGAATAACCTTGATTCTACCCCTCAAAAGTATTCGTCAAACTTCTCAAAATCCTTGTTCCTTGTTCTATTGTTCGATATTCAAAAAACGGGGGTTCTTTTTTTCTACGGGCTGAAGCCCAACTACATTACCAAATTTCTTTCCTATCTTTATTCTCATTACAAACTAAAAACCTACATCATGAGAAAAATTTCTTTTATCCTAATTTTTGCCTTATTCCAATTAAATGGATGGGCGCAAACTCCGCACAAAAACGCAAAAAAACAAGCCGTCATTAATTCCGTTGAAAAGCAATTCAATGACCTTCGTACCCTAAGTGATCGAATTTGGTCTTATGAAGAAATTGCATTTCAAGAAGTAAAATCCTCCAAAGATTTAATGGAATATGCAAAGGCACAAGGCTTTACTGTTAAATCTAATATTGGAGATATCCCAACTGCTTTTACCGCAGAATTTGGTTCTGGCAAACCAGTCATTGGAATTCTTGGAGAGTTTGATGCCCTTCCAGGACTTTCTCAAAAGACCGTTCCTCACAAAGATCCTCTTAATGAAGGAAAAGCAGGGCATGGCTGTGGTCATAATTTATTTGGAGTAGCGTCTCTAGGAGCAGCTACTGCAGTCAAAGAACTGATCCAATCTGGAAAACTCAAAGGAACCGTTCGATTTTACGGATGCCCAGCAGAAGAAAAATTCTTTGGAAAATTATGGATGATTCGTTCTGGTGCATTTGATGATGTGGATGTAGTTATGGATTGGCATCCAAGTGGCGAAACAAAAGCCGAGGTTCAAAGTGGTCTTGCACTTGTTGATTTTATCGTAGAATTTACGGGACAAGCAGCTCACGCTTCTGGCGATCCTTGGAACGGTAGAGATGCATCGGATGGTTTAGAACTTTTTACAACTGGTATCAATTATTATCGAGAGCATGTCAAACCAACTGTAAGAATTCATTACGATATTCAGAATGCTGGAGAAGTTGTAAATGTCGTACCTGATTATTCTAGAATATGGACTCGTGTTCGAGACACTAAAAGAGATGGAATGGTTGAGGTATGGAAACAAGTCGAAAGAATTGCTGAAGGTGCTGCGATGATGGCTAATGTCGAATATAAAATTACTTTGATTTCAGGTATCCATGAAATCATGGTCAACCGAACAGGTTCTGCTCGTTTACAAACTAATCTTGAATACCTTGGTCCTATAACTTATACGGATGAAGAACAGGCTTTTGCTAAAAGAATACAAGTGGCTACCAATAAACCAGAGATCGGAATTGAATCTATTATCAACCCTATGGAAGAAACTTTGGAACATCCAATGGGTGGTTCGACTGATGTAGGCGATGTCAGTTATGTAGTGCCTGTGATTAGAATGAGGGCGACAACTGCTCCTAAAGGAACTCCGTGGCATAGTTGGGCGGTAGTGGCTTGTGGCGGAATGTCTATTGGACATAAAGGAATGAAATATGCGGCGAAGGCATTGTCAATGACGATGGTCGATTTGTTTGAGGATGAACAATTGAGAAAAGAGGTGAAAGCTGAATTCGATAAACGGAAAGGAGATTATATTTATAAGGCTATTATTCCAGAGGGGCCTCCTCCGATTAATTCGAATTATTGAATAATAATTTTTTGAATAACGAATATCGAACAAGGAACAAGGAATGTCGAAGTTTGACGAAAATTTTTGAATTCCCACATTCACCATTATTCGTCAAACTTCGACATTCCTTGTTCTTTGTTCGATATTCGTTATTCGATACTCAAATGCGTTTTTCAATATTCAAAATTCAATCTTATACAAAAAATTAGGAAAAAATCCACTTTGATAAACCGCATTCACCTCATTAGTTTGGCGGTTATAACTAGTGCTTAGTCATTATTGAAATGACGAGTATGATATAAAGAACTATCTTTGTTTCAAAAAGATGAAATATTACAAAGTAACCTTGACTGGAGAAGAACGAGAATA
>Ga0114957_1001404_pt1 | contig 26516 bp, 25 predicted proteins | sample BantaG_FD_87175 | JGI IMG/M metagenome (GOLD analysis project Ga0114957, IMG submission 87175) | Marine algal microbial communities from Bantry Bay, Ireland - BantryBay_4 metaG | ecosystem: Host-associated > Algae > Red algae > Unclassified | place: Bantry Bay, Ireland | collected 2014-11-21
AAATTGTCTGTATGGTCTATTATATACTACACAATGGTTAAATGCAGGTACAGCGTAGTATCTATGCCATGGTCTAAAAACATAAGCTCTATTGTATACATTTATAAATCCTGTACAGTGATTGAATGCATTAAATCTATTGTAGTGTACATATAATCCACCTACACGATTTATAAAACCTCTTTGATTGTAATTTATAAATATATTACCAGCTTGTACTATTCTACCATAATAGTCGTAATAAATTGGTGTGTTTTCTATTTGAATAATTGCTCCAAACTCATCATATTGTACATAAGAACTATAATCGTAACCAGAATTAAAGCTAATATTTACATTAGGAGAACCAACAGCAACATTTACTCTGGGTCCATAATTAGGCATGTAAAAATCAAATTGTCCATCTGAATAGATTGAAAACTCGATACCTTGTTCATTAAAGATAAACGATTTACCATAACCTCTGTAAGAGGCTGTAGTATTAGTTTCTAAAGTGTTTAGGTTGTTAGTATCGTCTGCATTTACAGTAAAACTCACTAGGAGTAAAGCTGAAAATAAATAGATTAAGTGTTTCATAATATTCGTGTTTAAGATTGAACAATTAGTTAATTACAACCATCGTGCCAAAACTAATAATAGTGTGGTTTTGTAAACCAAATAATAACACGTAGTTTCGCGTTATACTTAATATTACTAAGCATTTATGTCTTTTAAAAAACTGAATCCAGAAATTTTAGAAGCTTTAGAAATTAATAATTTTGAAGCACCAACTACTTTACAAAAAAAAGCATTACCAATAATAAAAGGTGGTGCAAATGTGTTTTGTATTGCTAGTAAAGGCAGCGGGAAAACAACTACTATTGTTATTAGTGTTTTACAAAAATTAAAATGTAAAGCTGAAGGCGATGCGCCACGTGCCTTAATTTTGGTTGAAACTAAAGCTGAAGCTTTAAAACTTAAAGAAGAATTTGAGAAATTTGTAAAGCCAAGAACACTTAGAATTTACACCGCTTATAATGAGCAAACACTGGACCAACAACGCGAAGAAATATATTACGGACAAGATATTTTAATTGCCACGCCAAAACGTTTAAACAAGCTTTATTTGTTAAATAGCCTAGATTTGAGCCAACTTAAATTGTATGTTTTAGAAGATGCTGAATTTGCAGAAAAAGGACTCTATTTTGCAGCTATTAACCGTATTCCAGAAAGTATAGATAAATGCCAATATCTTGTTTTTGCAGAAAAACTTAGCCCAAGATTAAAACGTTTTGAAGAGACTTTTATGTATCGCTCACACGTAGTTTCAATTAAATAATTAATAATATGTATTAAATAATGATTCAATAATTTTTATTTTAAATATTGAATCATTAAACTTGTAATCGTTTTATTTTAAAAAAATTAGGTATATTAATGAAATTTAGTAATTACAAAATAAGAGGTAATAAATTACATTTTACTTTTTGTCATCAAATTCCTGAGCGTTCATTTTTTTTTTAAGGGAAAGCAATTTCCTTTATGTTCTAGATGTACAGGAATAAATTTAGCTTATTTTTTAGTTCCATTTTTTGCTTTTGGTCTATTTAGCATTCCTTTGTGGTGGTCTATTGCGATGGTAATACCCACTTATTTAGATGGAACAATTCAAGCTTACACTAAATACGAGAGTAATAATACATTAAGATTTATAACAGGCATTATATCTGGAATTGGAACAGTTTCGCTATTAACCATTACAGGTGTCGCTATAGGAAAATTTATATTAAACATTATTAACTAAAAACTATGTCAGACCAATTAAACAATTTAAACAACAATCCAGACGATCAATTAGAAACTGGAATGAAAGTATTATCCTTTTGTATTCCATTAGCTGGAGCAATTATCTATTTTACAAGTAAAGATAAATCACCAAATAAAGCCAAACAAGCATGTCATATGGCACTTTATGGAGCAGGTGCTATAATAGTAATTAATATTTTATTTACTGTTTTAGGAGCTGGAGCTTCAATGTTAGGTTCTTAAAAATCAGATATAATACTAAAAAATCCCACAAACATCAGTCTGTGGGATTTTTTATACTATAAAAGAATCTGTCTTCTTTTTTTATTCTTTATAAGTTTTTTTGCTTAGTTACTTTTTCATTTTTTTGAAGTAGTAATACACAGTAGTAATAAGTGTAAAAACTCATACTGCTATTTAAAACTAACTAAAGTTTATTTTTTAAATACTTCCCAGTTTCCGAAGCTTTAATTTTCACTAGTTCTTCAGGAGTTCCAAAACCCACTAATTTTCCACCATATTCACCACCTGTTGGACCTAAGTCTATAACATGGTCTGCGCATTTAATAAGTTCTAGATTATGTTCCACAACAATAATAGAATGGCCTTTATTAATTAAAGCATTAAAAGATTTTAAAAGTTTTTTAATATCGTGAAAATGCAAACCAGTTGTTGGTTCATCGAATATAAATAAAGCAGTTTCTTTTGTGTTTCCTTTTCCTAAAAATGATGCTAATTTAATACGTTGTGCCTCACCACCAGAAAGTGTGGAAGAACTTTGTCCAAGTGTAACGTAACCCAAACCAACGTCTTGTAGAGGTTGTAGCTTGTTTTTTATTTTAGTGACATGACTATCTTCAAAAAATGAAATTGCATCATCAATGGTCATGTTTAGTATATCGTCTATATTTTTATCTTCAAAAGTAACTTCAAGTACTTCCTTTTTAAAACGGTTTCCTTTACAAGCCTCGCATTCTAAGTGTACATCTGCCATAAACTGCATCTCGATGGTTACTTGTCCCTCTCCTTTACATATTTCACAACGTCCGCCATCTACATTAAAACTAAAATGTTTAGCAGCGTAGTTTCTAATAGTACTTAGTTTCTGTTTGCTGTATAATGCTCTAATATCGTCGTAAGCCTTTATATAGGTAACAGGATTTGAGCGCGAAGACCGACCAATAGGATTTTGGTCTACAAACTCAATATGTTTAATATTACTATAATTTCCTTTTAATTCTGAAAATTGGCCTGGTTTATTACCAAAACCCGTAAGTTTCTTTTGTATCGCTGGAAACACTATTTTTTTAACAAGAGTACTTTTTCCACTTCCTGAAACACCAGTTACTACTGTTAACATCCCTAAGGGAAAGGTTACATCTATATTTTTTAAGTTGTTTTCTCGAGCACCTTTTATTTCAATACTGTATTTAGACGTACGTCGTTTTTTGGGTACTTTAATTTTAAGCGTTTCGTTTAAGTATTGAGCAGTTAAAGAATTTGAAGCTAAAATATCTTTGTAAGTTCCAGTAGCAACAACATGTCCACCAAAAGTTCCTGCTTCTGGTCCAATATCTATAATTTGGTCTGCTTCTTTCATGATGTCTTCATCATGTTCAACTACAATAACAGTGTTTCCTAAATCGCGTAAAGCTTTTAAAACCAAAATTAATCTTTCTGTATCTTTTGGATGCAGGCCAATGCTAGGCTCATCGAGAATATACATCGAGCCAACCAAACTACTACCAAGAGAAGTTGCTAAATTTATTCGCTGGCTTTCTCCACCAGATAAGGTGTTAGATTTTCTATTAAGCGTTAAATAATCCAATCCAACATTAGATAAAAAAGCTAATCTGTTTTCGATTTCTACTAATAAACGCTTTGCAATGGTACTGTCGTTATCGTTTAATTCCAATTGCTTAAAGAAATTTGCTAGTTTATCCAGAGTCATTTCAACTAAATCTGTTAACGTTGCATTGCTAATTTTTACATAATTAGCTTCAGGTCTTAAACGTTTACCGTTACAAACTTTACATTTGGTTTTACCTCTATAACGCGAAAGCATTACACGATTTTGAATTTTATAAGCTTTACTTTCAAGCTCTGCAAAAAAGGAATTTAAACCTTCAAAATACTTGTTACCAGTCCAAATTAAGTTTTTATTTTTCTTAGTAAGTTCAAAGTATGGCTTATGAATTGGAAAATTAAACTTATGAGAATTGTTAACTAATTGATCACGAAACCAACTCATACTTTCACCTCTCCATGGAAAAATAGCATTTTCGTAAACAGATAATGCTGTGTTTGGTATTACTAAATCGTCATCAATACCAATAACATCACCGTAACCTTCACATTTGGGACAAGCACCATAAGGATTGTTAAAACTGAATAAATGTACATTCGGTTCTAAAAAAGTAATACCATCTAATTCAAATTTATTAGAAAATTGTCTTATAGTATTATCGCTTAATAGCTCGATAAAACACTCACCTTTACCTTCAAAAAAAGCTGTTTGTACGGCATCTGCTAACCTATTGTAAAAATCTTCATCATCTTTAGTTACAATTCTATCTATAACTAAGAAAAGGTCTTTTGCATTTTTTGTAATATCGTAAGCTTTATCTAAGCGAACAACTTCACCATTGGCTTTTATTCTGGCATAGCCTTGTGCATTTAAAGCCTTAAGCTTGTCACTCATTTCTCGACCATCTTCAAGATGTATAGGAGCGAGGAGTAAAAGTTTTTCGCTTTCAGGAATAGATTTTACATAATTTAGAACGTCTGTAACGGTATCTTTTTTAACTTTTTGTCCAGAAACTGGTGAAATAGTTTTACCAATTCTTGCAAATAAAAGTTTAAGATAATCGTAAATTTCTGTTGTAGTACCAACGGTTGAACGTGGATTTGTTGAATTTACTTTTTGCTCAATGGCAATAGCAGGAGCAATACCTTTAATGTAATCTACCTTTGGTTTATCGAGTCTACCTAAAAATTGTCGTGCATAGCTAGAAAGGCTTTCTACATATCTTCTTTGTCCTTCGGCATACAAAGTATCGAACGCTAAACTAGACTTTCCAGAACCAGATAATCCTGTAATGACTACCAATTTGTTTCTTGGTATTACAACATCGATATTTTTTAAGTTGTGCAATTTTGCACCCTTAATAATAATATTGTATTTAGGGTTTACTTCGGAAAGCTTAGTGTTCATAAGAGTTTTTAGTGTAAAAAAAAAGACAAAGGTAACATATAATAAGGAGCTTAAAAAAAAGATTATTGTGTAATAAAGTGTTAAAATTTAATTTTTTTTGTTTTTTAGGAATGATTGTTGTTATATTTACAAAACAAAATATTAATATTCTAAATTATAAAGCCTATATATAACACTACTTTTTAAATTAATTAACCCAAGCTGAAGCCCTAACTTCTGCTATTAAAAGTAATGATTATGCGTAAAGAAATTATCACAGATGCTACTCTTGTTAGTAATTATGTTAAAGGTCAAGAATCTTCTCTAGAAATTTTAATTAAAAGACACAAAGAACGTATTTATAGTTTTATCTATTCTAAAGTTTACGATAGAGATATAGCAGAAGATGTTTTTCAAGACACTTTTATTAAGGTTATTCGTACACTAAAAAGAGGTAAATATAATGAGGAAGGTAAATTTTTACCTTGGGTTATGCGTATTGCTCATAATTTGGTAATTGATCATTTTAGAAAAAATAACAGAATGCCTAAATTTCAAAACAATGGAGATTTTAGCATTTTTTCTGTTTTAAGCGATACAAGTTTAAATGCTGAAAAAAAAATTATTAAAGCACAAGTAGAAGAAGATGTTAGGCGTTTAATTGAAGAGTTGCCAGCAGACCAAAAAGAAGTTTTAGTTATGCGTATGTATCAAGATATGAGTTTTAAAGAAATCTCCGAACGTACTGGTGTTAGTATAAATACAGCCTTAGGTCGTATGCGCTATGCGATAATTAATATGCGTAAGGTTATAGAGAAGCATAATATTGTATTAACGAATTAGTGGTAATGCAATATTAGAATAAATACTTCGTTATCTATTTAAATAAATAATTAAATAAATGGATAAAATTTACTCTGAAGATTCTAAAACTAACAAAGAAATGAGTCCTAAAGATGAAAATATTAGTTTCATTCTCAATTATTCCAAAGCTTTAAGTGTTATAAGTTATAAAAACATGAAGTTTGAAACACTTCTAAATTAGACTCTAAAAGTCCTGATGCAAATCAAGACTTTTTTATTTTTTGGACTTCTCATAATTTTTTAAAACACTACTTCTCCCAATAGTTTTTGTAATAATATCGTTGTCTAAATTCCAACCACGAGCAGGAGAGTAATCTCTACCATACCATATAATTTGAAGGTGTAAATCGTTCCAAGTATCGATAGGGAATAAGCGTTTGGCATCTTTTTCGGTTTGTGTCACATTTTTGCCATTTGTTAAATTCCATCTGTACATTAATCTGTGAATGTGCGTATCTACAGGAAAAGCAGGAACTCCAAAAGCTTGAGACATCACTACACTTGCAGTTTTATGCCCAACGCCTGGTAATGCTTCCAGATCTTTAAAACTTTGTGGTACTTTTCCATTATGCTCGTTTATAATAATTTTAGATAGACCATGAATGCCTTTACTTTTCATTGGCGATAAACCGCATGGTCTAATAATAGCTTTAATTTCTTCAATGCTCATTTTAATCATATCGTGAGGATTGTCTGCTTTTGCAAAAAGTAAAGGTGTAATTTTATTAACACGAACGTCTGTACATTGCGCAGATAATAAAACGGCCACTAATAATGTGTAAGGATCTTTGTGGTCTAAAGGTATCGGGATTTCTGGATATAATTCATTTAACTTATTTATAACAAAATCTACCTTTTCTTGCTTAGTCATTAGTTGTATTTTTGAAACATTAGATATAAACTCAAAATTACAACTATGAACACACTAAAACAAGGCGATAAAGTTCCAGATTTTACAGTTAATAATCAAGATGGAAATTCTGTGTCTTTATCAGATTTTAAAGGAAAGAAATTAGTAATATTCTTTTATCCAAAAGCAAGTACACCTGGTTGTACGGCCGAAGCTTGTAATTTAACAGATAATTATAAACTGTTACAAGAAAAAGGTTTCGAGATTTTAGGCGTGAGTGCAGATTCTGAAAAACGACAAACCAATTTTAAAGCAAAATATAGTTTCCCTTTTGATTTGTTAGCAGATGAAAACAAAAAGGTAATTGAAGCTTTTGGTGTCTGGGGAGAAAAGAAATTTATGGGAAAAACCTACGATGGTATCCACAGAAAAACTTTTTTAGTAGATGAAAGTGGAGTAGTAGCCCATGTTATTGATAAAGTAAAGACCAAAGATCATGCAGCTCAAATTCTTGAGCTATAATTTTTAGGGAAAGTAATTAATTTTTTTTGAAGCACTCTTTAATACGAGTGCTTTTTTAGTAGTATAACTTTCTTATTCCAATAAATACAAATACCATTAATGTATAGATAAAAAAGAAGGGAATAATATATTGCTTTAATCCTAAAACTAGTAATACAGCTATAATTAGCAATTGAAAACCTAATCCAAAGGTTGAAACCCCTGTCATTAACCATTTAGGAAAAATTTTTCCCTTATAGGCATTATGGTCAAGTTTGTAAATAATATTATCAAAACCGCCATATAGAATCTTGTAAAATTGATAAAGTATGTTTACGTGTTTTTGCTTTTCGCCATTTAGAGCCACAGGTGTAGTATTCTCAAATACACGACTTGTGGTATCTCCTTCAAATTTATTTCTTAAAATAACATAGTAATAATTATAAAGTGTGCCTTGTAGTTGTAAGCCTAAAAAAGCCCCAACAGTAAGCCAAATACTGGTATTTGTAATATACCAAATGGTTATAAAAATAAATCCATTTAATACTATATCTGCAATAGAATCTAAAAAGCGGCCCGTGTAAGAAGGAGTTTTTTTAACACGAGCGAGTTCTCCATCTGCAGCATCTAAAATAGATTTTAAAATTAAAAAAAAACCAGCCAAAAAATACTGATGTTTAAGCATACAAATAATAGCAAATAAGCCAGATATTATAAAACTTATGGTTACGTGAATAGGAGTATAAGCTGTATTTTTTAGTGTGTTTGCAATAGCTCTTGCTATTGGTCTTCCATAGTCTGAAAGATCAATAAATTTGTGCTTTTTTGGTAATTTTGACATGTATTGTCTAGAAATCTGTAATGTGGAATATACCTGTTTAATTTTTAAAATTTAGAATCCAGCAAATATACAATTTGTGTAGCCAAATAAATTTTATCTAAAAAGTATCTCTTAAATTGACTACAATTTTAAATAAGAGTAAATATTAAAAAAAAATCTCAGGTAATTATTACCTGAGATTTAAAATTAACTTAATTGAAATGTTTTACTTATTATTGAATAGCTACGTTAAATGTAGCTTCAATATCTGTTTCTCCACCTGCATCAACTAAACCTGTATTAGGTTTTTTTGGTTCATGACGCAATGGAAAGGTTAAGGTACCTGTACTCACAGCTCCTGTATTTAAAGTGAAGGTTGTACCTAAATTGTCTCCATCATCATCAAAACTTGTGTAAGTAGTAGTTGCATTAAAACCTCCACCAATGGTATAAAAGAATTGGTGCTCATCATCTTCATCTTCTACTTCTTCTGTAATATCTTCGGCTGGATCTTCGGTTTCATTTAATAATTTAATTACGCCGTTATATACAGTATTAGCTTGAAAAGCTCCAGAAACAGTTACCACAGGAGCATCAGAACCATCTCCATCTAAGTCTTGTGTTTTTAATACTATAGCTGTTCCACCTCCATCTGGTGTTAGAGTAGCTATTAGTGTTGTAATTACTTCTTCCTCATTTACTGGTGCTGGTACAACATCATCATCGTCTGAACATGATGTTACGCAAAATAAAGAAAGGAATGCTAAAGTTAAAAATTTTAAATTTTTCATTGTTTTTGTTTTAAATGTTAATAGTTAATTTTTACGTTTATTAAATAATTTCTTCCTAAATCGTCTGCATAATAACGCAAACGGTTTAGATAATTTTGGTAGGAGCTATTAAATATATTACTAACATCAAAACCTACCGTTAGTGATGTTTTATCATTCATATTAAAATCTATACTCGAATTAAAACTTAGTAAATGGTAGGCACTAGGAGGCGTGCTTACATCTACTGTTTCCATAGTTTCTGTTTCAGGAATAAAGACTTCAAAATTGTTGTTTGGAAATTCATTTTGTTCAAAAACGTAATCACTCTGGAGTTTTAAGTATAAATTGTTAAGTTTTTTTTTATTGTAAATTACTGCATTTGTTGTACTCGCAGCAGGCATACTTATTAAAGCTTCGTCTCTAGAAATGTCTTGTCCTTTAACTAAAGAAAATTGGTGATTAAATGTAAGATTCTCGGCTAAATTGAACGCACTGTTAATATCCACACCCAATAATTGTGCATTTGTTTGCCTGTATTCCCAAACTTGAAAATTACCTCTTATGGTTTGCCTAACGTCTATAGGCTCTATTATAATAAAATCTCTAATAAAATTAATATAAGGATTTACTGTAAAACTAAAAGTATCTTTATTGCTTTGCAGTGTTAGCGAAAGTTTATGTGAGGTCTCAGAGTTAAATTGTAAATCTCCTAATTCTATTCTTGATGCCGAGTGGTGTAAACCTTCACTAAATAATTCTGAAGGATTTGGTGCTCTTGAAGCTAAAGAATAGTTAAATAAGAGTTTATAATCGTCTTTAAACTTATAACTAATTCCAGTGGTAGCTGAGGGATTATAGAAATTTAATTTAGGATTTGCCAAAACTTGGTTGCCAAAATCACCATCTATTACAATATCTTGAAATATGGTATTATAATCCCTACTATTCCAAAACGATAATCTATAGAATTTTAAAACATCTAAATAAGTGTAATCGAATCTTGCTCCAATTTCAAATAGTAATTTATTGCTAAATTGCTTATTTAAAATACCATAAATTCCTACGTTATATTTATCGTAATCTGGAATTAATCTACGAACTCCTGTTCTTGGATCTGCAAAATTAGTTTGGTATTGTCCTGTTACTCCTAATTTTAAATCTGCGGTATCAGATATTTTAGAGTCTAAGTCTAAAAGTATGGTATGTGTATTCAGTCTTAAATCTAATGATGGATTTTCTTTATCATCTCCTCGTCTTACATCGAATTCAAGCCGGTTGTTTTGTTGAAAACCATATTGAAAATCCAACTTTCCCAAATTCTTAAACTTTTTAAAACCTTTTATTTTTGCTAAATGGTGTGTTACATCTTGGCTTGGTGCATTTATATTATAGGAAAAATCGTTTATAACCAGAGGTTGCCCACTATTAATAGCTCGAACTTGATCTGCGGCACCACCTAAATGCGACGCTCTTAAAATTCCTGTTTCTACTTTATAGAGAGAATAAGAAACATCAAAACCAGAACTAAATCTGTTTATTCCACCTCTTAGCGACAAACTGCGCTCAAACATACCAGAATTGGTTAAACTGTAATCTGGTGCAGTAAAATCTCCAAATCGCTTTACAGATCCTTGCACTTTTCCATACCATCCACTTTCAAAACTTTTAGTTAATTGAGAAGTCAACGTTCCGCCACGACCATTGGTTGCACTAGTAACAATTGTTTTGCCATAAAGACTATCTTTAACTGGTGTTTTAGACGTTTCTGTTATTACTATACCTCCAATAGCATTACCACTATATTGTAAAGCACTTGCGCCTTTTATAACGGTAATATTATCTACAGTATTTATATCCATATTTGGTGCGTGTTCTGATCCCCAATCTTGGTCTTCCATTCTAATACCATCATTCATTATTACAACGCGACTACTATGCAAGCCGTTAATAATTGGTTTTACTATAGTATTACCTGTATTTAAAGAGGACACTCCAGAAATGGTATTTAAAACATCTCCAAGGCTATTAGCGCTACTTCTGTCTAACTGGTCTTTAGAAATTTTAGTTTCAAGATTGGTTTTTATTTTATCTGAGTACGTTTTTCCTTTTATTATTATTTCATTTAATTCTTCTAAATGATGTTCTAATTGAAATTCTTTAACAACATTATTATTCACCTCTACCTTATAACTTTTATTAACACAGAAGGCGTGAGACACTTCTACTGTGTAATTGTCTTTACATAGGTCTTTTATCATAAATTGCCCTTCACTGTTAGTTAATACCTCTTGATTTGTCTCTAAAATAGAAACTCTGGCATTTTCTAATTTTGTAAAATCATGTAAATCTATTACAGTTCCAGAAATTGTATAACTACAATTTTGAGAAATAGTAATATTACTACTTATTAAAAGGAAAATAATGATGTGTAAACGCATCGATTAATATAAAAATTAAGTCGTTTAACTAATTTGATACTTTAAAAAAATAAAGGCTCAAATTAATATTATGAGAAATAGAAAGGTGTCTTAAAATAAAATGATATTAAATACAAGACTTAAAAATTACTTATGTAAGTAATTAAGAAAAATTATTTTTCGAAGAAGGAGGTCCTCTTAAAGCAATACCAAGGTTTGTAAAGCTGTTTATAAAAGAATAATAACTTGAAGTGTTGTTATGATTATTTTCAACTTCTAATACATTAATGGTGTTTGAAGTTAATGTAAAAGGAGTGTTTATTTTAAATTTATAAAATTCACAGTCTATTTCAATTTCATGGAAATGACTGTCTAAAGGAGCATCACAAACTTCATGTTTGTGGTTTTCAAAAACATGATTAAACTTTACTGCAGAAGGGAATGCTATAGCTAATAATAGCAATAGTGCAATAGTTTTAATTGTTGTATGTTTAATATTATCTTGCATTAATCTAAAAAGCGTCCTAAGCCAAAACGGCGTAACATTTTCTTTTCGAATTCCCAGAAAAATTTACCTTGTCCCATTAAGTAACCAATAGTTACCAAAAGAATTTGATAGAAAACTAGAGCGAAAATAGTATATAAAATCCAATAGACAACAATATTTAAGTTTTCTTTAGTAATTCCTAATAGTTTAATAAAAGGTCTTCCAACAAAAAGAGAAGACGATCCAGTAATTGCAAAAACAATAAAAATTCTAATAATTTCCCAACGGTATTTTACAACCCATTTTTTTTCTAATTTTTTAAAAATGAGCAGTACTAGTTTTAAAAGAAAAAATGTTATTAAAAGCGCAAATACAATTTGGAATGCAATATGGTATTCTTGTCTAAACAATCCAGCTATTTTGTAACCTGAATAAAATAAGCCCAACAGCCCTATTATTGGAAAAAGCAACTGCCAATTTTTAGTAATTTCCCAACGTTTTTTAAACTCTTGCATTATCTTTTTTTAAGACTGCAAATATAAATTAATTTTGAGGAATTCTACCGCCTAAAAGATTTTGCTTGTATGTATTTTGGAAAAAAATAAAATAGTTATACATTTTATAATTAACATCGTAACCATAATCTATGCCTTGTTGGTAGTTTATATTCATTTCGTATAAACCAGGGTTAAATCGACCAGGCTGTAGTACACGACTATTCCATTCTTGCACGTAACGCATATTCCTTGTCTCCATATAATCTTGAGAGTAATAGCCTTTAGGCTGCGCTCTAGAAACGAGGTAAGAGCCAAATCCAGGCTCAATTATAATAACATCGTATTCCAAATTATCGCCAGATAATTTAATAATATCACCTGCTTTTACCTCGTTAGTATTTGTTTTTGGCGCAGTAATTTTTTTAGGAGTATTACACGCAAAAAGTATAATTACAATTATGGTAAAAAAAAAGAGTAGATTTTTCATGCGTTTAATTTTTATTAAAAATACGAATTAAATAACTGAGTTTTATGTTAAAAAGAAAAAGAGCTAAAACCTAAGTTTAGCTCTTTTAAAAATTCTATTGGTCTCAAATTTATTTAAAACTATTTGCTTTTGTGCATCTCGCTTTAGCTTCTAAAAATATATAGGCACTAATTCACAGATTAAATTAACAAAACTCAATTATGTTTTGCGAATTTCACGAAGCAGACTTTCAGTCTGCCAACCAAACCTATGGATTTCTATTCTATAGTGTTTTATTTCAAGACTTAATTAATATTACTTACCAAAAAGGCCTCCTAATAATCCGCCAAGTCCGCCTTTACTTTTAGCATTACCAAGTACCATACTTGCTACATCATCAACAATACTTCCATCTCCATCTGCATCTAAAATAGATTCTAAGAAACTTTGTTCTTTATCTGCAGAATTTCCGCCTAATAAACCACTAAGTAAACCGCCAATTCCACTAGATGAACTCACATTTTGTTGGCTTGCTTGTTTTCCTATAACACCCATTAGTATTGGCGCAGCTACTTTTAAAATATTAGCTACAGATCCCATATCTAATCCAGATTTTTCTCCTATTATTTTCTCGACACCTTCTCTTTTTGCACCTAAAACATGTCCTAAGATTTTGTCTCCATCATTTTTCACCTCATCATCTACACCACCTCCAAATAATCCACCAAGATTATCTAAAATACTTCCATTATGTTTTCCTTGTATAGCTCCCATTAATCCTTCTGCACCTTCTGGTGTGGATGCGTTACGTTGCATTGCTTTCATTAAAACAGGTAGGGCCATCGTAAGTACACTACTTGTCTTTCCAGAATCATTTCCTGTGGATCCAGCGACACCATTGATTATTGATTTCCCTAAATCGCTTCCTAATAAATCTAAAATTCCTGACATTTTTTCTAATATAGTTTAAGTTATTATTGAGTTGAAAAGATACAAAAAAAAGCCTTAATATAAACATTAAAGCTTTTAAAGACTATTTCGTCTTAAAACAACAACGATAAAGTGTGTTTTAATAGATTAAAGCAGTATTGCTTTAATTTGTGTTGCGAGTTCTATACCAATGCGATCTTGTGCTTCGTTAGTAGCAGCTCCAATATGTGGTGTTAAAGATAATGCAGCATTCATAAGTAATTGTAATTCTGGTTTTGGTTCACTTTCATAAACATCTAAAGCTGCTCCAGCAACTTTTTTAGTTTCAATTGCTTTAACTAAAGCAGCTTCATTTAACACACCACCACGTGCGGCATTTGCAATAATAACGCCATCTTTCATGATATTAAATTCAGCTTCATCAATAACATAATCTTTTTGAGCTGGAACGTGTAGCGAAATAAAATCGGATTGTTTTAGCACTTCTTCTTTAGAAATCGTTTTAATTTCAAAATCTACACTTTGACCATCAAAAAAGTCTAACTTTAAGTTTGCTTTTTCTAAAAATGGATCGAAAGCGATTACTTTCATTCCTGCGCCTAAAGCTATTTTTGCTGTAGCTTGACCAATACGCCCAAAACCTAAGACACCTAAAGTTTTTCCTTTTAATTCTATACCTTTTGCATATGCTTTTTTTAATCCTTTAAAATTGGTGTCGCCTTCCAAAGGCATGTCTCTATTAGAATTATGTAGAAAACGAGCAATGCTGTAAAAATGTCCAAAAACTAACTCGCCAACCGAATGTGAAGAAGCAGCTGGAGTATTAATGACTTTTAATCCTTTTTCGCGAGCATACTCTACGTCTATATTATCCATACCAACGCCACCACGACCAATAATTTTTAAATTTGGACAAGCATCAATAATTTCTTTTCTTACGGTTGTTGCACTACGCACTAAAACAACTGTAATATTATTATCATTAATATAGTTTGCTAGTTGCTCTTGTGCCACTGTTGTTGTAGATACTTCGAATCCTGCGCTTTCTAAAGCGTCAATTCCACTTTGGGAAATACCATCGTTTGCTAATACTTTCATAATTCTATCCCTGGCTCTTTCCAAATGAAAGAGAACTGTTATGGGTAATTTTATTGTTTATATTAATTTTTGATACATTTTATTAAAACTGCTTACTACCATTGCTTTTCTGCGAACAAATTAAGCTTTACTTTCTAATTCACTCATAATCTCTACCAACACTTTTACACTATCAAGTGATAAAGCATTGTACATGGATGCTCTGTAGCCACCAACACTACGGTGACCGTTTAAACCGTTAATTCCAGACTCTGTAATCATAGATTCAAACGTTTCCTTTAAATTTTCGTTTTCTAATGTAAAAGTAGCATTCATTTTAGAGCGGTCTTCTTTTGCTGCGTAGCCTTTAAAAAGCGGATTTAAGTCAATTTCAGAATACATTAGTACTGCTTTTTTCTCATTTTCTATTTCTATCGCTTTTATACCACCTAAATCCTTAAGCCATTGCATGGTAAGCATGGAGGTATAAACAGCAAAAACAGGAGGTGTATTAAACATACTACCTTTTTCTATATGTGTTTTATAATCCATCATAGATGGGATTTTACGTGAAACTTTACCTAAAATATCTTCTTTAACTACAACTAAAGTTGTTCCTGCTGTACCCATATTTTTTTGTGCTCCTGCATAAATTAAATCAAATTGCGAAAAGTCTAATGTACGAGAGAAAATATCACTACTCATGTCGCAAACCATTGGAATATCAATTTTTGGAAAACTTTTCATTTGTGTTCCAAAAATGGTGTTATTAGAAGTACAATGGAAATAATCGTAGTCTGAAGGCACATCAAAACCCTTTGGGATATAGTTGAAATTAGCATTTTTAGACGAGGCTACTTCGTAAACATCATCGTATATTTTAGCTTCTTTAATGGCCTTATCACTCCAAGTTCCTGTATTTAAATAACCTGCTCGTTTTTCTAACAAGTTAAGTGCAACCATTAAAAACTGTGTACTTGCACCACCTTGTAAAAATAATGCCTTGTAACCTTTACCTTCTAAACCTAAAAGTTCTAAAGCTAAAGCTCTGGCTTTTTCCATAACATCTACAAATGGCTTACTTCTATGCGAAATTTCTATTAAAGATAAACCGCTGTCGAAATCTAATAGGGCTTGGGATGCTTTTAAAATAACTTCTTTAGGTAATACGCATGGTCCTGCGCTAAAATTATGTCTTTTCATTGAAAAATATTTTTCATTTCCACGAAGATGGAAATCTAATTAATTTTTATGCATTGCAAAGGTGCTAAATAATTTGCGCTTTTTGGTTATTAATATGATAATTTATCGACTATAATTTTAACAAAAAATCGATTGTATCTACGTTATCTGCATAATCCCAAAGTTCTGGTTTTTGGGTATTGCCAAATTTTATTTCTTTGGAAGAAAATCCTTTGGCTACAATACATTGTATCTTTTCTGAAACATCATTTAATTCTTTTTCTAGCACTTTTGTATCATTGTAAAATTCATAAAACACAGTCGCAATAGGCGAAGCAAAGCTTTTATCTTCTTTAATCATTAAAAAGCCGTTTTCAAGCATATCGAATTCACTCATTATATAAACCGCCTTATTATAATCGTAATTATTTGCGTATTTAGCTTCATTTATTATAAGATGCCATTTGTAAATAGCTTTAAAAAAGTCATCAAAGTTATAGTCTTTTGGTACAAATAATTTGGATACATTTCTACAACCTAAGCCGTAGTATGTAAAAATATCTTCAGATAAATTTTCGAGTTGCTGCCTTGTTTCATTTCCAGAAAGTACAGCTATAGAATTTCTGTTTTTTCTAATTATTGAAGCTTTATCTTTAAAGTAATACTCAAAATAACGCGCTGTATTAGAGCTTCCTGTAGCGATAACAGCATCGAAATTTTCCAGTTTACCTTCTGTAAATTTTATCTTTCCTTTAAATTTTGGCTCAATATGTTCTAAATATTTTGCAAGAAAGGGAAGTAAATGCTTATCGTTAGACGATTGTTTTACTGTAACCGCATGCCCAGAAATTAAAACAGATACAAAATCGTGGAACCCAACCAAGGGAATATTTCCTGCCATAATAATGGCTACATTTTGCGAATTTTTGCTGTTAAAATTATAATTTGAAGTCCATTTGGTTAAGTTACCTTTAGTTAAAGAATTGGCCCATCCGCTCAAAGAAAACACAACGTTAGCTTTTGTAAACCAGCCATTATATTCTTGTGCTAATTTTATTTGATGCTTAAATCCATCAAAAAACAAATCATTGTAAGAAATATTGTCTTGTTTTTCGAATGTTTCCGAAGAGAATTGAATAATAAAAGCACCTAATTTTGAGAAAGCGTTAATTCTTTGTTGTAATTCCATTGTTTACTTGCGTAATAAGTCTTTAGTAGTTATTTTTGCAATTGCAAATTTACGCAAAGCTAATGAGCTAAAAAAGATTTAATTTTTTATGTATTTTATTTACTGCGAATTGAATCTAAACTATAAAAAATTTTTGCACAGATTAAAATAAAAAACTACTATGGCAATTATTATAACAGACGAATGTATTAATTGTGGAGCATGCGAGCCAGAATGCCCTAATACTGCAATTTATGAAGGCGCTGACGATTGGCGTTATAAAGATGGAACAAGTCTAGAAGGAAGTATTGTACTTATAGATGGCAAAGCTGTTAATGCAGATGAAGCGCAAGAGCCTATTAGCGATGAAGTATATTATATAGTACCAGACAAATGTACAGAGTGTGTTGGTTTTCATGAAGAGCCACAATGTGCTGCAGTTTGTCCAGTAGATTGTTGTGTGCCTGATGATGACCATGTGGAAACAGAAGAAGTATTATTAGGAAAGCAAAAATTCATGCATCCAGAAAACTAAACTATTGGTGTTATTTAAATTTTATAAATCCTGAGCTTTGCTTGGGTTTTTTTTTGATTATTTTTTCTTGATTTTGTGATGGGTTTCTACAACATTCCATTTAGCATTACTAATAGCTATATGTAGCTATTTTAAAGTTTTATTAGTGGTTTGTTCATTTTATTTTTTGCCCATACGTATCTTAACATAATCAGCGATATTGCTATACGAAGTACTATTATCAGGAATGCACATTATGGATAGATGCAATAATTAATGCGTTTTTTATGAAGTTAAATTTGGTAATAATTCGCATTCTGTGCAGTTTTTAAAATGAGTATAAGTGTTTACGATATTTAAATTGGAAAACAATTAAGTAATTGTCAAGAAATTGTATGGTATTCTAAACAAAGAGTTACAGAAACCATGGCAAGTAATAAAAATATTTCTTTATTAGAATTAATCTATGTAAGTGAATTTAGTGTTGGAGGAAAAGAAGAATGGAAACAAGACGGAAACAAGTTACAAGTTACGATACAAAGAAGAAAAAAGTAGTATAGTTAACTGATAATAACAAAGTAAAACGAGTATTAACTTTAAAATTCTAATAAAAAAATGCAGCAACTTGTAAAAGTTGCCACATTTAGTAAAATAGTTAATTAGTTAAAACTGGTAATTTACCGAGAGGTTTAACATTGTGCCTAATTGGCTAAAGTGATAACCATCATAGGTCATCTGAGAATAACGTTGGTTAAATGTAATGAGGTTAGATTGATTTTGTGTTTGATTTGCATCTGCTAATAATGTTTCACCAGCAGCATTTTCTGCTTTAAATTCCCATTCAGGTAATACATTTAATAAATTATTAATATTCAATGAAATAGTGAGTTTTTCAGTCGCGTTATAATTAATTCCTAAATCTGTTACAATTTTAGGTATAAATTCTGTTCTTAAATCTGAACTTAACCCTTGTTGTTTAAAAGTAGTTTTACCAAAATAAGTATTATTTAAATTCAACCCAAACTTACCAATATCGTAATTAGCACCAAAAATCCACTTCGTTATAGGTCTAGATGTGAAGAATAAGGCTTCTTGAGTTGCATTAACAACAGATTGACCAGAGTTAGCTACTAAAGGAATATCATTTACAGCTCCATCTCTTTCGTTTTGTATAGTATAATTACCAGACAAGTTAAGATCAAGATTGCCTTCACCTAAAGCAATATTTTTCTTACTTAATACTACATCAATTCCAGATGTTTTAGTATCTATAGCATTAGAGAAAAAACTAACATCACTTAAATTGTTAGCATTTAATAAAATATCTAATGGGTTTGTTGCATCGCCACTAGCTCCAATTTCAGAACCTAAAACAATTCTGTCTTTTACTGCAATGTTATAATAATCTAAAGTAAAACTAATGCCATTATCAAATTTACCACCTAAACCGATAGTGAAGTTATTCGAGGTTTCAGCATCTAATTCAGGAATCTCTAATAATTTAGCTTGAGTAGAGGTGTTATTTATTAATCCACCAACTTGGATACCTTGACCAGGTATAAAACTGTATTGAGCTTTTTGTGTATGAATTTGATGTAATGTTGGTGCTCTAAATCCAGTTGATAATGAAGCTCTTGCAGAAATATTATCTGTTATTTTATATCGTGTACTAAACTTATAAACAAACGTGTTTCCAAAATCAGAATAGTTTTCTGTTCTAATAGTTCCACTTAATAAAAAAGCTTCAGACACATCGTAATCTAAAGAAAAGTAACCACCAATATTGTAACGATTAAATTTACCAGAATTTTGAGGTGCGTTTCCTGCAAAAGAATCTGCTCCACCACCATCATAAGAAGCTAATTCACCTTCAATAACTTCAAAAATTTCATTTCTAAACTCAGTACCAAAACCAATGCTAATTTTATTAGATAAGACTCTAGAAATATCAATATTACCTACATTGTGTGTAAATTTTGTTCCACCTGGATCAAAAGATTGCTGGCTATTGGCCTGATACAAAGGAGCACCCTCAGATACTTCACCATCATCAATAGTACCATTGTTGTTTGAATCTACCCACGTTGAAGGAGAGAATACTTCATTTCTGTTGTGTGATTGATTGACTGTGTAGGTTTGTGTATTGCCACCTGTAGTATAACTTAAATCTACATTCCAGTCATTAATTTTTGTTTTAATGCCAACAGTTCCATTATAATCGTTTAATAAACCTTCAAATGTTGGTACATAACCATCATACCCATCAGCATTAAGAGGGTTGTTTCCTGGAAAAAAATCTGCTAAGTATGGAAAAGCATCTACAGTTCTCCAATAAGGAGTTCTGTAATTTGCAAAGCTATTTACTTTCTTGTAAACATATGCCGCGTTAAAGTACATTTCAGAATTATCAGATAAATCATAACCACCATTAATTAAAAATTTAGAAGCTGCAGTTTCTGGAGAACCATTTATGTTATTAGCGTCTGGGTTACGTCCTAAAAACTCGTTAATTTGTGTTGCTCCAGATGCATTATCCGCGGTAATAGAAGCTTGAGTAGCTCCATCTACATAATTATCTGGGTCTAATGGATCTACATATACAAAATCTGCATATTCACCACCAGATAATGGTTCACCATTGGGACCAAGATTTGCTGTTCCACCATCGACAGTTCCAGGTCTGTTTGCTAAATTTGTTTTAGACATATCTATAGTATAGTTAATAAAACCTTTATCACCAGCAATAGATGTCCCGTTATTTACAGCAAAACCTATCATTTCACCATCACCTTCGCTTGTTACACCAGTTCTTAAAGTAGCAGAACCAAAGTTTGCATCGTCTTTAAGTATAATGTTCATTACACCAGCAATAGCATCAGATCCGTATTGAGCAGAAGCGCCATCACGTAGTATTTCTACACGTTTAATCGCGTCTGTAGGTATTGCAGATATATCTGCACCTGTTTCACCACGTCCTGGAGATGTTTGTGTGTATAATAAAGCACTTAAATTTTTACGTTTTCCATTAATTAATATTAATGTTCTACTTGGTCCCATATTTCTAATTTCGTAAGGGTCTAATAACGAAGTTGCATCATTTACCGGAGTTTGTACAGTGTTAAAAGAGGGTATTCTGTATTGCAATGCTTTGTCAAAAGTTACTTGGCCAGTAGAGTTTAATTCTTTTACACCTATAACATCAATTGGTAATGCACTATTTATATTACTTCTTGGCGCAGTACGAGAACCTACTAGTACAACTTCGTCTAGAGCTTCACCATCAACCATGGTAAGGTTAATTATAGATTGTTGGTTTACCGTTTTTTCTTGTTTTTTGTAACCAACAGCACTAAAAATTAGTGTTGCATTATTACTGACATTTAAGGAGTAATTACCATCAAAATCTGTAGCTGTACCGTTAGATGTTCCTTTTTCTACTATATTAATACCAGGTAGTCCGCTACCATCCGCATCTACAACTTTGCCCTTTACTTTATTTTGAGCATAGGCAAATGCTGTAAACAATAATAAGACAAGTAAAAGTTTATTTTTTTTCATATTTAAAGGTTTTGGTTAATTTATGCTAATTTATGTTAAAGAAATCATAATATAACAATGTAAGTACAATAAATTTATTTATAATTAATTTTTTTCAGAATAATAATTTTACAATTTATCGGTAAGTATACTATATTTGCACTTTTAAAATATATTTTAATGAAAGCAGGAATTGTAGGCTTACCAAACGTAGGAAAATCCACATTATTTAATTGTTTATCTAATGCTAAAGCACAAAGCGCAAACTTTCCATTTTGTACAATAGAACCTAATATTGGTGTGGTAAATGTTCCAGATCCAAGACTCCAAAAATTAGAATCTTTGGTAAATCCAGAACGTGTTATGCCAGCTACAGTTGAGATTGTAGATATTGCAGGCTTAGTTAAAGGCGCAAGTAAAGGTGAGGGTTTAGGAAACCAGTTTTTAGCAAATATTCGTGAAACAGATGCTATTTTACATGTATTACGTTGTTTCGATAACGATAATATTGTGCATGTAGACGGTAAAGTAGACCCAATTAGCGATAAAGAAACTATTGATATAGAATTACAATTAAAAGATTTAGATACAGTAGAGAAGAAGCTTGATAAAGTGAAACGTGCTGCAAAAACGGGAAATAAAGACGCACAAAAAGAAGAAGCTGTACTTTTAAAATTAAAAGCAGGTTTAGAAGCAGGAATTTCTGTTCGTGCTTTAGAGTTTACAGAAGATGAATATAACGATTTTGTAAAGCCATCTCAATTAATTACAGATAAGCCAGTAATGTACGTTTGTAATGTAGATGAAAGTGCTGCCGTTATTGGAAACGATTATGTAAATAGAGTAAAAGAAGCTGTAAAAGATGAAAATGCCGAAGTTTTAGTGTTAGCAGTTGGTACAGAAGCAGATATTGCAGAGTTAGACGATTACGAAGAGCGTCAAATGTTTTTAGCAGATATTGGTTTAGACGAACCTGGTTCTGCAAAATTAATTCGTTCTGCTTATAAGTTATTAAACCAGCAAACCTATTTTACAGCAGGTGTAAAAGAAGTGCGTGCTTGGACTGTAAACATTGGTGCCACTGGACCAGAAGCTGCAGGAGTGATTCATACAGATTTTGAAAAAGGATTCATTCGTGCAGAAGTTATTGCCTACGACGATTATGTTGAGTACGGAAGCGAAGCTAAAGTAAAAGAAGCTGGTAAAATGAGGGTAGAAGGAAAAGGTTATGTTGTTAAAGATGGAGACGTTATGCATTTTTTGTTTAATGTTTAGCCAAGAGCACTATGTTTTTAGAATAAAGATAAAGACTAAAAAACGAGATAAAAATTTATCTCGTTTTTTTAAATATAATCTTGGATACGCCATTGCGAGGACTTAAGACGTGGAAATTTACTTGTGGCTATACATAAATTTCTAAAAAAATCTTTTTCAACTTTAAGATTGCCATGTTTTTTTTCTTTTGAAAAAGCTCGCGATGACGAAAAGTATTATATTTAGACTTTAATAAATATATTCTATCACGTGATTAAATATTGGTTTAAAAATATAGGTCCTGGAACTTTAGTAGCAGCAGCTTTTATTGGACCAGGAACAGTAACGCTTTGCACACTTGCTGGCGTTAATTTTGGATTAAATTTACTGTGGGCAATGCTATTGTCTATTCTCGCCACCATTGTTTTACAAGAAATGGCAGCACGTTTAGGTATTGTTTCTCAAAAAGGCTTATCTGAAGTCATTAGAAATGAAATAAAAACACCTTTTCTAAGACATTTTATTACCATTTTAATTTTATCTGCCATAGTTATTGGTAATGCGTCTTACGAAGCTGGAAATATAAGTGGAGGTATTTTAGGTTTAGAAACGGTGTTTGGCGATGCTGTATTTACAATTGGCAGCCTTTCGTTAAATGGCATGAGTTTAATTATTGGGGTAATTGCTTTCACTTTACTTTACATAGGTAATTATAAGTTTTTAGAGCGTGCATTAATAGCTTTAGTATTAGTAATGAGTCTGTCTTTTATAATTACAGCAATCATAACAAAACCTAATCTTTTAAACGTGTTAAAAGGCTTATTTATTCCTAAATTTCCAAAACAAAGTTTACTAACTATTATTGGTTTAATAGGTACAACTGTGGTGCCTTATAATTTGTTTTTACATGCAGCATTGGTAAAAGAACGCTGGAAATCCACTAAAGATTTAAAGCACGCCACAAAAGACACTATAATATCCATTATTTTAGGTGGTTTGGTATCTATGGCAATAATAATTTCTGCAGCATCTTTGCAAAATACTACCATTACTAATGGTGCAGATTTAGCCAAAAGTTTAGCGCCTTTATATGGTAATTTTTCGAAATATTTTATAGCTATTGGCCTGTTTGCAGCAGGAATTACTTCGGCAATAACAGCGCCTTTAGCAGCTGCTTACGTTGCAAAAGGCTGTTTAGGCTGGAATGGCGGATTAAAATCTAAAAAATTTAGAGCTGTTTGGTTATTTATTTTACTACTTGGTGTGCTATTTTCCTTGATAGGGATTAAGCCAATAGAAATTATAAAATTTGCTCAAGTAGCAAATGGGATGTTATTACCAATTATCGCTGGTATTTTATTATGGATTATGAATAAAGCATCAGTTTTAGGAAAATTTAAAAATACCGTATTGCAAAATATTTTCGGTTTTACCATTTTAGCAGTCAGCCTTTTTCTTGGTTTAAAAAGTATTTTAAAAGTGTTTAATTTAATATAATTTGAAAACCATAGACATAAATTGCGACGTTGGAGAGGGTTTAGAAAATGAAGCCGAAATATTGCCTTACATCTCATCTTGTAGTATTGCGTGCACAGGTCATGCAGGCACTATTAAATCTATAGATGAAACAATAAGATTGGCTAAACTTAATAACGTAAAAATAGGAGCGCATCCATCGTTTCCAGATCAAGATAATTTTGGACGAAAATTTCTTAAAATGCCTTCTAAAGCTTTGCAAGAAAGTTTAGAATTTCAAATTAATATATTAAAAACTCGTGCAGGTTTACAAGGCAAAAAACTAAATCATATTAAAACACATGGTGCATTGTACAATGCGTCTGCTGTAGATATTGTTATTGCCCAAACAGTAATAAACGCTATTAAAAACACGGTTGAAGATGTGTTTTTATATGTGCCATTCAATTCTAAAATCGAAAAATTAGCGTTGTTAAATAATATTCCAATTAAATACGAAGTGTTTATAGATAGAAATTATAACGACGATTTAACCTTAGTATCTCGCTCGCAATCTAATGCAATAATTACAAAGCCCAAAAAAGCTTTTGACCATGTATTTACTATGATTGATGAAGGTAAAGTAAAAACAATTTTAAACCGAAATATAAGTATAAAAGCAAACACTTATTGTATTCATGGCGATAATAAAAATGTACTTTATATTTTAAAATACATCTCGCAAGAATTAATAAGTAAAGGATTTGAAATTGCTTAAATGATTTATAGATTAAAATATAAACCATTTGGAAACCAAGCCATTTTAATAGAATGGCCTTCAGAAATTAATGATTCAATTTTAGAGGATATTATTAATTTTAAGCTTAAAATTGAAGCAAATAAAAATAAATTAATCGAAGATATAATTATAGGCTACAACTCGCTAACCATTAAATATAGTGTTGCTTTTGATAGTTTTCAACATAAAAAAGAGCTATTACAAAATAGTTATTCCAAATTAAATATTCCTTTAAAATCAAAAGCTTTAATATGGCATATTCCAGTATGCTATAACAAAGACTATGGTTTAGATTTACAAAATGTTTCTAAAGAAAAAAACATTACAATTAACCAAGTTATTAATTTACATACTAACGCCATTTATAAAGTTTATTTTATTGGTTTTTTACCAGGCTTTTTATACTTAGGTGGTTTAGATGCTAAACTGCATATAAACAGAAAAAAAACACCTCGAATTAATGTTGCCAAAGGCTCAGTTGGCATTGGCGGTTCGCAAACTGGTATTTATCCAAGCGATAGTGCAGGTGGATGGAATATTATTGGTAAAACACCCATTTCCTTTTTTAATGTGTTGCAACTTAATCCATGTTTTGCAAAAGCAGGAGACATGATTAAATTTGTTTCAATATCCAAGCCTGAATTTTTAAAAATGGAAGCTAAAATAGCGCAAGGCAAATTTACTTTAAAACCAGAAAATAATGGTTAGAGTAGAAGCTGCAGGTTTTTTAACCACCATTCAAGATTTGGGTAGAAAAGGCTATGGAAATGTTGGAGTGCCGGTTTCTGGAGTTATGGATTTATATTCAGCAAAAATTGCAAACCTAATGCTTCAAAATAGCGAAAATAATGCTGTTCTTGAAATCACTTTTGGTAATTGCACGTTGTTTTTCGAAAAAGAAACAGTAATCTGTATTTCGGGAGCAGATTTTTCTGCAACTATAAATAATCAATTGGTGGTATTAAATTCAATATTAAAAATTAATAAAAATGATGTTTTAAAATTTAGAAAACGTAATTACGGCGTTAGAACATATATCGCCATTTTTGGAGGCTTTAAAACTAAAAAGTTTTTAAAAAGTAGGAGCTTCTATATTAATATTACAAAAGATAGTGTTTTGAAAAAAGGTGATTTGTTACCATATAAATCTTATAACAAAAAAATTACTTCAACTTTATCGACTATAAAGCCGAACATACTTCAGTTTAATAAAAAAACTATAGAGTGTTTTAAAGGTCCAGAATACATTTTGCTTTCAGAATTACAAAAAAAAAACATTATCAATACACTATTTAGTATATCTAACGCTAATAATAGAATGGCATATCTACTAAATGAGTTAATAGAAAATACTTTAGAATCTATGTTAACTTCTGCTGTATTACCTGGAACAGTGCAATTAACGCCATCTGGAAAATTAATTATCTTATTGCGGGACTGCCAAGTAACAGGTGGTTATCCTCGAATACTTCAATTAACGCCAGAAGCAATTAATATAATATCCCAAAAAACGACGCACGATAGTTTTAAGTTTAAACTAATTTAACTAACTTAAAACGTATAATTTATAGTTAGTGCTTGGTAGTTGTCTCCAAATTGAGTTCTTGCCATTGTAGGATAAAAACTAACTTTTGCGTCTTCGCAACGTTTGTGTAATTCAGGAATGTAGTATCCAGCTAAAGCGCCTAAACCATAACCCAATAAAACATCTGTTAAAAAGTGTTGTCCTGCTTTCATTCTAAAATAACCTACGGCTGCCGGAACTACAATAGCGCCAGTCCACACATAAGGAACAGCTGCAGAATCTGGATTAAAATCTTGAAATACTTTAGCAGCAAAAAATGTTGCAGTAGATGTTGCAGCAACATGTCCAGAATAAAATGAGCGAGTTGCAGTTGTACTTTCTATTCTTTCTTGAGGTGTGTTAAGGTTGTAAACATAAGGTCT
>Ga0114957_1001409_pt1 | contig 26484 bp, 21 predicted proteins | sample BantaG_FD_87175 | JGI IMG/M metagenome (GOLD analysis project Ga0114957, IMG submission 87175) | Marine algal microbial communities from Bantry Bay, Ireland - BantryBay_4 metaG | ecosystem: Host-associated > Algae > Red algae > Unclassified | place: Bantry Bay, Ireland | collected 2014-11-21
AAAACAGCAAAACAGCAAAACAGCAAAAACAGCAAGAGTTTCGAGCAAGTGACAGAGAGAATAAAAATAACAAGATTGGTAGAGACGCCGATTCGTCGCGTCTAGTAGCGTGCAAAGGGATCGCATACCATCGGAAATAAAGAATTTTACAAACTTAGTGTAGATCCTTATGAGACCAATAATTTATTGAATGAAAAATTGTCGGTAGCAGATTCCAGTATAAAATTGGCACCAGTGTATGAGCTTAATTGATTCGGCAGTAACAGTATTCTGGCCAGCTCTATTAATCTATTCAAGTTTTAGAAATTTAGGTTCTCGGAAAATAATATTTGAAGTTTACTTTATAAGATTGTCCTTTACAGCAGAGATGAATAAAGGGCACCTCTATTAACCTCTGAAAGATTGTAAATTTCATTTAGCGCTTGAAATACAAGGCGAGACGATTGAGTTTAGCCGTAGCTAAACGAATGAGAAACAACGAAGTAGTTCAAGATGATAAATGGAATAATAATATTCTTTATTTTGATTACATCTTGAACGAGGTTGATAGAGGTGCCCTTAAACTAAAGTGCGCAGACGATCTGCTGCCTGCTCGGCCGTAATATCACGCTGCGGAGTTCCAAACATTTCATATCCCACCATAAATTTTTTAACAGTAGCACTACGAAGTAGCGGAGGATAAAAACTCATATGCCAATGCCAATGCTCGTTTGATTGACCGTCAGTGGGCGATTGATGTATGCCACTAGAGTAGGGGAAGGAGCAATTAAATAGAGCATCATATGCCTTCGTTATTTTAGAAATGGCATCTGCGAAAGATGTGCTTTCTGCCTCTGTAAGCTGATCAATATGGGCTGTAGCTCTTCTTGTGATAATCATAGTCTCGAAAGGCCATACCGCCCAAAATGGTACCAAAACTACAAAGTTATCATTTTGATAAATTATCCTTTCATTGATATCTAATTCTTGAATCAAATAGTCACCTAGCAATGAAGTTTGATTTTTAAAAAAATATTCCTTTTGCTTCAAGTCCTTTTTGTATACTTCATTTGGTAGTTCAGACTGACTCCATATTTGTCCGTGTGGGTGTGGATTACTACAACCCATTACAGCGCCTTTGTTTTCGAATATTTGTACGTAGTTGATCAGGTTATTAGCGCTAATTTCTCGATACTCTTTTTGCCAGACCTTTACTACTTTATTTATTTCTGATACTTCCATATCTGCTAAACTCTTTGAGTGATCTGGACTAAAGCAAACCACCTTACAAATACCTTTTTCGCTTTTCGCTATAAGCAAACCTTCATTAATAGAGAAGTTGGGTGAGGTAGTTTGTAAGGCCGCAAAATCATTAGTGAAAACGAAAACATCATCGTAGTCTGGATTGATCTCTCCATTTAGCCTAGTGTTGTTTGCACATAAGTAACACGCCGGATCATGTGCAGGACGCTGCTCATTTGAAATTTCTTCAGTTTGTCCTTGCCAGGGACGTTTTGATCTATGAGGAGATACTAAAACCCATTCTCCCGTAAGTATATTATATCGCTTATGCGAATAGTCTTGTAAATTATCAGTCATTAGCTATCAAATTATATTTATTTAATCACCTGTGTACCCCGTGATAATTTCACGCTAAATACGGTACAATCCTTTTTAAATTTCGCTCTAAATTTATTTGATACTTCTTGTTTAAACGCTTTAAACCCTTCTTTTTTTACCAGATTGATGGTACAGCCTCCAAAGCCTCCACCCATCATTCTAGCGCCAGGTACATCTACATTATTTTTAGCTAGATCAACTAAAAAATCTAATTCTTCACAGCTAACTTGATACTCTTTACTTAGGCCATTATGGGATTCAAATAACAAACTACCTAATGCTTGAATGTCCTCTTTTAAAATAGCTTTTGAAAAATTTTTTGCTCGTTCATTTTCTTTTAAGATGTAAAGCGCTTTTTGATAGTCTAGCTCCGTAATGTCTTTTTTTATTGTATGTAGATCACTTTGCTTGGCATCTCTCAATGCATCAATCTGCAAAAGTTTTGAAACTTTCTCGCAAACTGCACGCCTTTCATTATAAGCACTTTCGGACAGCTTATGTTTTACATTAGTATTAATAATCATAATCTTATATCCCTTAAAATCCAACTTAAAGGGTTTGGATTCGAGTGCTCTGCAATCTAAAAGTAGCGCACTATTTTTGACACCAAACATACTCGCGTATTGATCCATGATACCACAATGTACACCTACATAATTGTGCTCTGCTTTTTGCGAAATTGAGATCATTTTTAATTTCGTCATACCTAAATCAAAAAGTTCATTAAGACCAAATGCAAAGCTATTTTCCAATGCTGCGGAGGATGACATGCCCGCTCCTTCAGGAACATCTCCAGCAAAGACAGCATTGAATCCACCAACTACTTTACCGATTTTAATTAACTCGCCGACCACGCCAAGAGCATAATTTCTCCACCCTCCGTTTTCTAATGGCCTTACATCTTCAATACGAAATTCATAAAGCTCCTCTTTATTTAGGGCAAAAATTTTGCAGGTATCGTCACCGCTTATGTCAATAGCTAAAATAATACCTTTATCGATAGCTGCAGGAAATGCAAACCCATCATTATAATCTGTATGCTCACCTATCAGATTAATTCTGCCAGGGGAGTATACTATGCATGGTTTCGTTTTAAAATGTGCTTTAAAACTATGTTTAACTTCTTTAATTAATTTTTTCTTCATGATATATTATGCAAAATAAATGTAGATACCGACGACAAGAACGCAAATTGCAAGCCCGACTTGATTAGTGTATTTCCAAGGTCTTATATCTACTTGCTCTGTATAAGTTTGTACATATGCTGTCTCTCTTGGTTTTAACTTTCCAATCACTAGCATAATTACCACGTTGAGAATGAATAAAATAGCCATTACATCTAAAAAATGTGGGTAAGCTTGTTTCGAAACAACTGCTAAAGCTTCCTCACTTGTAATGCCTATAGCCTTAGCTGCAGCGACTGCTTCGTTTATGAAATATGGTTGGAGGATAAATTGACTAAAGATGTACAAAAGACATCCAGACAGTAAACCAATTTTAGCTGCAATGGCAGGTACATATTTTGTCAAATACCCAACTATAATAATTGTGAATATGGGAATACTGTAAATACCATTTATTTCCTGTAAATAGTCAAATAAGCTACCTGCATTTGCTATCAATGGGGCTATGAACATAGCAGCAATAGTTAGTATAACACCAAAGCATTTTCCGTACTTCACCACCATTTTTTCTGTAGCATCTGTATTGATATGTTGCTTATAGATGTCGATTCCAAAAAGTGTAACGGAACTATTTAAAACGCTATTAAATGAGCTCAGTATGGCACCAAATAAAACCGCTGCGAAGAAACCCACCCAAGCACTTGGAAGCACTTCATTTACGAGCATTGGATATGCCGTATCTGCACTTTCTAGTTCTCCTTTAAATAAATGGAATGCAATCAAACCAGGTAAGACAACGATAATGGGTCCCAAGATTTTAATAAAGGCAGCTAGCAACAAACCCTTTTGTCCCTCTATTAAATCTTTTGCTCCTAGAGCCCTTTGTATAATTTGCTGGTTAGTTCCCCAATAAAATAATTGCACCAACATCATCCCTGTAAATATGGTATGGAATGGTACAGGGTCTGTCGCCTTTCCTAGGGATTTAAATTTATCTGGATTCTCTGCCATTAGAGTAGAGAGACCATCTAAAACACTACCATCACCTATCGCCATTAGACCAAATATGGGTATCATCAAACCACCTATGAGTAAGCCTATCGCATTGATAGAATCCGATACTGCCACTGCTTTCAGTCCTCCAAAAACTGCATATACGGATCCAATAATTCCAATGCTCCAAACACAAATCCATATAGACTGCGTCGGTGTAACGCCCAATAATTCAGGGAACTCAAACATACCGCTCATAGCTAATGATCCAGAGTATAAGATCACTGGCAGCAACACTACTGCATAGCCAGTGAGAAATAAAACAGAGGTTAAGGTTTTTGTAGTAACATCAAAACGCTTTGCCAAGAAGCCAGGTATAGTTGTCAATCCACCTCTTAGGTATTTGGGTAATAAGATTAGAGCAGTAATGACCATGGCGATAGCTGCGAGTGTTTCCCATACCATGACCGATAATCCGCTTTGGTATGAAGAACCGTTTAAGCCTATGATTTGTTCTGTCGATAAATTAGTCAGTAATAAAGAACCCGCAATAACTCCAGCAGTTAGGCTTCTCCCTCCTAGAAAATATCCGTCTGATGATACGTCTTCTTGATTTCGAGTTTTGAGATAGGATACGATAGCTACTAAGGCAGTAAAGCCAATAAATGTGATGAAATTCATAGTTGTAAATTCTCTAACTTAAATGTAGATATTTTTAAACTATCTACACCATTATTATACCCGCATACAGGTTATTTTTTTAATAGCAGGCATGGTGCTGATCCATTACTTTCGCTGTGCTTTTTATGTCTGAAATTGGTAGGGTGTATGGCTACTTTGGATTGTTTCACGCATTTCAGTATCGGATAAATGACAAGGAGCCATTAGCTTCACAGGTAAGGACTTCGAACCTGCAGCTAGAGAACAAAATTCTTTCATTAAATTTTTTGTAGGTAGGTATATGGGCATGCCTTCTAGTCAATTACCAGAATTTATGAGAGATCAAGGCAAATTTACCAAGATGTCCATATCAGCTGACAATATGTTGTTTCTATATATTTACGGGATTAAAGATTTCAAGCGCATGACACCAGCGTCTCACAAATCTCTCATTAAAATGAGCGCAAAAGAAAGCCCTTATGCCTATTCTAATAGGATGAGCAAAACTATACAATTGCTGCCCGTAACTGAAACACTCGAGTACAATGAAAAAGATAAGGCATATGTTCAATATACAGTTTTTGTTAGAAATTCTGATTGGGCAGAACCAATGAACTATTAGAATCGATGTTTTTGGATTGGATATGGTGGATGGTATAATAGGGTGCAATATGCCTGTGGCTATTATGGCTGGGGTGATTGATAGATTTTGTAAATTTCGGTGCGTATTTGAATGAGATGAAATGAGGTACCCTTATTACTCAGTTATAATATAAACATGACACAGGGGAGATGCTGTTCCGAGACAATTTTGTGCCAAGGCTGGCTCTCATGGATTAAGCGTATTTAACACTATTAGAATCTGAATTTTATATATATTGGGCTATATTCGAAGCGAGAATTGAAATTGCTCCTCGTTCAGAGGATAATAGAGTTACCCTAAAGAAAATGACCCAGATGAAAATTGATAAATTTAATTTAAGAGTGCTGCTATTTTTGTTGATATTTACCTCACTGACATCTTGTAAGTTGGCTCGGTTTGCTTATTATCAGAAATCCAATATAACGGATTATAAAATATTTCCGAGTAGAGAGATTCGTAATGCGGATGAAAAATTTAAGTTTTATGAGCGAGATACCAATCTTGAGATAGACTCTATCACCATCACAATTCGAAACAAAGGCAAAGTCCCAGTTAAACAGCGCAGTTCTTTTGAAGATTATTTAACACAAAATAATACAGTAGCTTTTTTAGTCATTCGAAACGACTCTATCTTGTATGAAAACTACTTTGATGATTACGAAGAAAAATCTATCGTAAATTCCTTTTCGATGGCAAAATCATTTGTTTCTGCATTGATAGGCTGTGCGCTAGAAGATGGATATATAAAATCCACAAGTCAGTCGATCACGGATTATCTACCCGAACTAAGAGAAAACGGACTCGAAGTAATCACGATAGATGATCTACTGGATATGAGATCGGGTATCAAATTTAACGAAAGCTACATCAATCCATTTGGAGAGGTTGCAAGTTTCTACTATGGAACAAATCTGAGAAAACAAATCTCAAAATTGAAGCTAGAGAAAGCTCCCAATACGGAGACTAATTATCGAAGTGTAGATACTCAGCTGCTTGGATTGATTTTAGAAAGAGCATTAAAAACAATGACCGTATCAGCGTATTTGGAAGAAAAAATTTGGCAACCTCTGGGGATGGAATATAATGCTACTTGGAGTTTAGATAGAGAAAAGGAGGGGCTAGAAAAAGCCTTTTGTTGCTTGAATGCTCGGGCTAGAGACTTTGCAAAATTTGGAAGATTGTATCTCCACAAGGGCAATTGGAACGGGCAGCAAATAGTGTCAGAAAGTTGGGTGACAGAATCAACTAAAATTGATACCACTAATGGAGAAGATTGGTACTATAACAATCAATGGTGGATATATGAAAATGAAGTTTTCGCTGCCGAAGGTCATTTGGGTCAAATAATATCTGTGCATCCAAATAGCAATATGATATTTGTCAGATTGGGTTCAAAATGGGGCAAGACGTCCAACTGGACTAGCATTTTCAATTTGTTGGAGAAAAGGCTAAATGGTGAGGCTAGTATATCAAACTAATTCCTAAGATAACACTAAGAAAATGGGTACCTCTGTGGACAAGGGATCGGAGTCAGCACGCCGATAGGTGGGCGTCACAAGTAGGTGCAGTGCTAATGCGCTGGCTCTACTTGGGACCGAAACGGAGTGGAGTGACGCAGAGCCCGGTACCTGATAAGAGACCAGCTCATTCGCTGGTGTCTTATCTGGTATGGCCCCAAAAAAGTTAAATTTGTCAGCGGACTAGAACATCATCCTGTCAATCTGGATATCGCTAGACGGATCCTTAGCTACTCCGATGATCAAAGCTAATGGTTGGAGTAGGGAGGAGTAAGTAGTAAGTTGCACTTTCATTGCTAACGGATACAATAGAAGTCCCCACAAATGGTTCTATAGTGATAATATTTTGGGGCCATTGTGCTCCCAATACATTGGGAACACAACCGTGTCGTCCGCTACTACATCCATGCCTGCACGCGGTAGCGACACTGCGATGCAAGGTCCACACGGCCAACGCGCATGGATATAACGCTTCCACCACTTGTCCGGATGGGCTCGCTGTTGCATCGCGACGTGGATAGAAGTGGCCTCAACCTGATAGCAAATTTATGACGAGCCATGTTGATAACAGAAGGGCACTTTTATTAACTGCAGGCTTGAGAATATTAGAATTAGTTAAACTTAGAATCGAGGATATTCGATCCTCTGAAAAGCAATTTTTTATAATGAGGGCAAGAGCAAAAGGGATAGAATTACCCTACTATATGATAATGCTTTACTATTACTAAGAACCTACTACATCGAGCATAGACCAAATCATTGGCTATTTGAAGGACAAGATGGAACTCAATATTGTACTCGAAGCAAAAAGAATATTCAGAAATGGAATAAAAATTTCACAATTTAGCCCTTGGGCTACTCCTCATAAATGGAGGCATTCGTTCGCTACACATCATTTTCAAAACGGTGTAAACTTAAAGTACCTACAATCTCTTTTTGATAATAATAGTCTACAGATTGAATAAATCATCACCAATAAAAACGGGATCATGCTATTGACAAAACTATACATGCTAGATAATCAAAGGAATTGGTATCCCCCCTATACGACTATATATAGGTACAAGCAGAGTAAGCAGTAAGTAGAATTTATTAAAAAACTGAAAGAAAGGATTAGAGAATAAAATAAATCTACAAAAGTAAAATCTTTAGAAAAAAGAAGGGGTTTGCTTTTCCCTATTGAGAATGAGTAGTGTTCCATGCTTGGGTCGGGATTGTCCAACTGAAATATTAGCGCCATCCGCCTAGTTACACTTGGGCATGTATGGCGGTACTATTTCTTTGAGTAAGCTGCAACCAAAAAAAATATGTTGGTAATAAGATAAGTGAGACAGGTTGCTGAATTTTAATATTGCAAATTGTGGGATGGTGTAAGAGAATATAAACAGATAGACCCTGAATGGAAAGATGCTAAAGTACATGATTTTGATAAAATGACTTAAATTATGTTTCTCATGTTATACAAAAAAGACTCACGGTATTTACTCAAAAGTAATGATTATCGATGTAAAAGAATATCCAAAGTGTAAATAACAAGGTTTTTCATTTGATCATTTGGACTTTGGGAGAACTGAACTAGTCATACAAATCGGTAAGATTAAATATAAGAATCTTGAAAATCTAATCACAATTATCAATGATTCTTTAATTTCGGTTTCTGCAAATGAAAATAGACTCTTATTAAACGCGACATTTGAAGATAATGCCAAAGAACTAATTTGAATAAAGGAAAATGTTTGGGATAATCATATCTGTCCTGTCAAGCCAAATGTCTTAAAGCATATGATATTAGTCTAGATGTTTGATTTCTTAATATGACATATTAATATGACAATATATCAGTAAATACAGGAAGTAAGTTGATTAACTACATCTTTATGTAGTACTAATTTTTTGACAAATCAAGTAGTTTTGTGGAAATTAGCGTCTCCAAAACAATCTACATATACTAAAAAGTATAATTTCTATAAATACCCCAAATGTATATTTATAGAAACTGAAAAAGATCGAATTTCATTCGGATAACCTTAGATTGCTAAATGAAAATTTATTGAAAACTGTCTTGTAACAATTAAGCAAGGCACCCATAGATTGATTGCTATCGGAATAGACTTCCGAAAGTACTTTGCTTAAGTAGACGAAATGCAGTTTGCAATAGTAGCTGACGTCTATTCAGTTCACTTAATTTTATTTTATTTTATAACAATATTAATTTTTTACAATGAGTAAATTAACAAATTTCAACGATGCTGCCTTGAATACTAAGGAGCAAAACAACACACAAGGAGCTTGGGGTAACTCTTACAACAAGTACAACTCTCATCCTTCTTCTAATTCATACAGTTATTCTAACTCGTATAGTTATTCAGCACCTGCAGCACCTGCACACCCTGTATACCAAGCACCTGCAGCACCAGTATACCAAGCACCTGCACACCCTGTATACCAAGCACCTGCGCATCCTGTATACCAAGCACCTGCGCATCCTGTATACCAGGCGCCATCGTTTAACTTTAATGCATGGTCAAGCTGGCACTAAATAGTACAGTTTTAAAATTGTAGTTTAAAGCTAATTAATTCTATTTGTTACTTGGATAGGAGAAGTATAGCAAGCAATTTTTTATATGTACTAAATTGGACTATACTATAGTCTTATAAGATAAGAAGAGTTGATTTTTTTAATCAGCTCTTCTTTTTTTTATGCTTATTATTCTCAGCTGTATTAAATTTAGTAAGTTGTTTTGTACACTCCATTATAGCATGAATGACTAATAAATGGAGATTCATTAGTAGTAAAATGATCGAATTCACTACATCATCTTTATAAAGGCTTTTATTTTGACTACATAAGGATTAAGACGTATATTATAAAATTGCTATAATCGTTTATTGTTACAAAAGGAAATTTATTTTTAATTATGAGTTGATTATCAACTAACTTTTAATTAAATTGTATGCCTTTGTCAAGGCTTATTACTTCATTTACATCCTCCTATTTTTTGTTCTAAACAGATACGTCATTATTATTAATGATGATTGGCTAATACTATGACTAAAAAATTTCCATTTTATAAGCAAATGGACCAAGCAGACTGTGGTCCTACATGTATCCGGATGATAGCCAAGCATTACGGAAAGGCGTATACATTGGAGTATATTAGAGAACGTAGTTATATCACAAGATCGGGGGTCTCATTACTCGGCCTCAGCGAGGCGGCTCAAGCCATTGGTTTACGTTCACTTGCCGTAAGCATTAATTCTCAGCGTTTGGCAGAAGAAGCTCCACTGCCTTGTATTGCTCATTGGCGCAATCGCCACTTTATCGTAGTTTATAAGATAGAAAAAGATACGGTCTATGTTGCCGATCCTGCACATGGATTGCTAACATATACCAAAGATGAATTTGAAAAAGGATGGGTAGGAGAGCAAGGTGACGAAGGTGGTACAGGGTCGATTTTGCTGTTAGAAAAAACGCCTGAATTTGAAAATATAGAACAAAATGATAGTGAAAAAAATATCTCCTTTGCCTATATATTTGATTACGTTAAACCATATCAAAAATTTATAATACAATTGGTTTTGGGTATGCTCATCGGTAGTATGCTTATGCTGATTTTTCCATTTCTGACCCAGTCAGTAGTTGACAGAGGTATTGAGTATCGAGATGTAAATTTCGTTTATCTTATTTTAGGAGGACAATTAATGCTCTTTTTGGGTCAAACGATTGTACAGTTTATACAAAGTTGGATATTGCTTCATCTGAGTACGCGGATCAATATTTCTTTGATATCGGATTTTCTTGCCAAGTTGATGCGCTTGCCGATTTCTTATTTCGAAACGCGCGTAGTTGGTGATATTTTACAGCGTATCAGTGACCACAATCGCATACAGTCATTTATGACTACGGATTCTTTGAGTGTTGTATTTTCAATTTTTAATTTTATCGTCTTCGGGGTATTGATGGCTTATTTTGATATGAAAATATTCTTGGTATTCGCTATTAGTACCATATTATATGTCGCTTGGATTTTAGTTTTTCTAAAGAAAAGAGAAGAATTGGATTATCGATCTTTTGACCAAATGGCAAAAGATCAAAGTAATATCGTGCAGCTCATCACGGCAATGCAAGATATCAAACTCAACAATGCCGAACATCAAAAACGTTGGGAATGGGAAAAAATACAAGCCAAGCTATTTAGGATTTCGGTAGACAAATTGAAGCTATCTCAATACCAAGAAGTGGGTTCGTTTTTTATCAGTAATCTTAAAGATATACTTATTACTTTCTTTTCTGCCAAAGCAGTAATTGATGGTAATATTACTTTGGGAACTATGTTAGCGATTCAGTATATCGTAGGTCAAGCTAATGGACCTTTGAGCAATCTCTTAGGTTTTATTACAAAAGCACAAGACGCTAAAATTAGTCTTGACCGTTTGAATGAAGTTAGAAGCAAAGAAGACGAAGAGCCAGTAGGCATTCCCAAACTCAGAAGCATCCCAACTAATCATGATATTTATTTGAAGGGATTAGATTTTAGATATGGTCCATCAGGGACGGATTTAGTTTTAGAGAATATTAATCTGCATATTCCTGAAGGGCAGGTGACGGCTATAGTCGGTGCAAGTGGAAGTGGTAAAACGACCTTGATTAAATTGATTTTAAAATTTTTCAAACCAACAAAAGGCACTATTCATTTAGGGAAAACAAGTATTGACAATTATCATAGTGGTTGGTGGCGTAGCCAATGCGGAACAGTAATGCAAGAGGGTTTCATTTATTCGGATACAATCGCAAAAAATATTGCCGTCGGCGAAGAAAATATCAACTACGAACGATTGATGCATTCCGTAGATGTCGCTAATATTGGGGACTTTATAGAATCATTGCCTCTAGGCTTTCAGACAGAAGTTGGTCAAGAAGGTGTCGGCATCAGTGAAGGTCAAAAACAAAGATTATTCATCGCAAGAGCTGTCTATAAAGATCCAAAGTATTTGTTTTTTGATGAAGCCACGAGTTCACTTGACGCAAACAATGAGCGTGTGATTATGGAAAATCTTGATCGATTTTTTAATGGCAGAACTGTAATCGTTGTTGCCCATAGACTGAGTACAGTAAAAAATGCAGACAATATTATCGTACTCGATCAAGGGCAAATAGTAGAGCAAGGAACACACGTAGAACTAGCTAAAAAGCGAGGCTACTATTTTCACTTAATCAAAAATCAATTAGAATTAGGTGTATAGCTAACACAGACCTCTACTTAAATATAATGATGTTAATTTCTATCAGTCAGAACAAATGTAAGAATTCAATAGAAATAGAACATGCATTGTAGGAGTAGTGCAGTTTAACATTGAACTATTCCCTTGAATTAATACAATTATGAATATATATAAACAAACATATTTTCATGTCAGTCATCAATTAGATTGGCAAAAGGATAATACTTATTTTATTGGTAAGGAATATTCGAATAGGTACAAAGAACTATTAAGTCGAGGTTTTTCGATTCCTAAAGTAAACGGCGAACAAGTACCAATGAACGCGATCTTAGACGGCATGACGAAGTTTTTAAGTACAAATGATAGAGCTGCATTTATGCCTGAAAATTATCATTTCAATCCTTCAGATACACTGATGGAAGTTTTGCCTTTGATCCGTTCACAGATGATTCTGATTCGAGAATTGATATTTGAAGAAACTAGAAAAGAGCATTTTTCTGAAAAATTATCCCGTTACAAAGCAATACACGTTATTCCTTCATCTAAAGATTCTTTGGCATTTTGGTTGCCCCAATTAAAAACACCGAATGCTAAAATATACAAAATTGAACTCACTGGAAAAATACATCGAGCAGCTTATGAATTACTAAATGTGAGTAGTATGCCACCCGATTACATTAAATTCAATGCCTACCAATATTGGTTGGGTAACGAGAATAATAAAGTAGATAGTGACGAATGCCTTTTTGAAGGATTGGTGAAAGTAGTAGAAATCATAGATGCCAATCTAGTGTCGAGCAACGGATAAAACATGAATATTATAAATAAACAAACGGTTCAGTTATTCATAGTAACCATCTTCTTTTCGATGATGACAGTTCCGTTGTTTGCCCAAGATAATCTCAACCTAAGTAAAGCCATCAGTATAGGGTTGAGTAATAATTTTGGTATTAAAATTCAAAAAATTGAAGAAGATATTGTCCAAAATCAATTAAACAATGTTTATAAAAGAAGAATACCAAAAGTAGATTTATTTGCTCGACAGCAAAATAATTCTAATAATAACAGCTCGCCAACTTCTTTTGTACAGGGTTTTTATTCAGATCGAGGATTGGATCTTGGTTTGGATGCCAATTGGATAATTTTTGAAGGATTCAAAGCTCGACTCGACAAATCGCGATTAGAAAAGTTGAATCGGCAAAGCAATGGTAATACAATGCTATTAGTAGAGAACACGATACATGCCATAATGCTAGCCTATTACAATACGCTTATTAAGAAAGAAGCTGTGGCAGTGCAGCATGAAGCAGGTATCCGTTCCAAAGAAAGATTCAATGATGCTAAATTTCAATTTGAAAAAGGCAAAGTAAGTGGCTATGATTTATTGCGTTTTGAAAATGCGATGCTCATAGATTCGACAAATAGTATTATTCAGCTAAAGGAATTTGATATAGCCATGCAGACTCTTAATTTGGCAATGGGAAATAAGTTTTATAAAGTCTATCAACTTACAGATAAGTTGGATTATCAAAAAGAAGATTATCAATTTAGTAAATTGCAACAGAAAATGATCTCACTAAATAAGGAGCTACAAAATCAATATCTCAATCTAATGTTGCGTCGCAATGATATTGGGATTCTAAAGGCAAACCAATACCCTAAATTTGCTATTAATAGTGGTTTGTCACAAAATTTCAATTCTACAAAATTTCAAGGAATAGATAGAATTAAGGGCGGAAATTTTAGATTCTATCTCAATTTCTCTGTCACTTATAATCTCTTTGATGGTGGTCAAATCAATAGAGCAATAGATGAGGGGCGACTCAAAGAAAAAATAGCTGATTTAGAAATAGATCAAGTTAAACAAGAGTTGTCAAATGTATTGAAAAAAGCTGTTACAAATTACAACATGCAATTACAAATTATTAGAATAAATGAAAAATTGATTAATAATTTGAAACAAAATTTGATACTGGAAAAGGGTAGATACAAAAATGGATTTTCCTCTTTACTCGAATACCGATCTTTGCAGCAAGAAAATATTGATGCGGAACAAACGAGATTAGAAGCGATTTATGAATTATTAATTAGCGAAACAGAAATTCTAAAATTGACAGGTAGTTTGTTAAAATACTATCCTGAAAATAAAAGATAATGGAAGACGATAAGAATCCAAAATTTGATGATTTATTCCAAGATTTTTTCAAAGAAAAAGTTGAGGGATTGGATAAGGAAACTAATGATAAGGAGATAGTAATGCCTAGTCCACAAATATCAAATGAAGTTAATATAAATACGATAATTAGCGACTTATTAATAGAGGATAAACAAGAATTAGACACAGAGGAACCACCTCCAAAAGAAAGTAAAAAAGTGCCTAAAGCAATAGATGTTCCTAAGAAAATACGACAGAATGCGCCTAATGAAATCGCAATAACGGAGGCAATTAATATTGAAGGTGGCGCTTCGGCTTTTATCGCTAATCCTGAGTATTTGGCGCCGCGTAGTCATGAGGTCGATGAGATATTGAGTTTTGTTCCTCATTGGATGATACGTTGGGGTATTACTACCATTTTTGCAATTGTGTTAGGCATTATTGCTATGAGTTATTTTATAAAATATCCAGATATTGTTGCAGGCCAAATTACTATAAGCTCTTCCAGGCCACCTGCTTCTGTTATTGCCAAAGCTAGCGGTCCGTTGAAATTATTTAAGAAAGATAAGGATATCATTGAAGAAGGCGAGGTCATTGCTTTGATAAGAAACGATGCTAAGTATGAAGATGTTTTGAAGCTCAAAAAAAGTTTGGAAATACTTAAAACTGAGATAAACAAAGGGCAGAATTTGACTTATTTTGAATTTCCGAGAAACCTAGATTTAGGTTCATTGCAAGGGGCGTATGCAGATTTAGAATTTAAAATTAAGGACAAAAGGGTGCAAGCGAATTCGAGAGGAAATGATTCTCGTCGTAAAGCTAATATAGATAATCAAATTTCCGAAATTTATAAAATACAAAAAGAGCAAGTTCGACATATCCTATCCCTCCAAAGTGAATATATTAAGGTGAAAGAAGTTTACGATAAGCGTTATCAAGCTTTGTTTAAGAATGGAAGTATCTCTGCCGAACAATTGGAAAACAAGCAAAGTGAAGTCACTCAGAAACAAAATGCCTACCAATCTGCTAAATTAAGTTTGAGTGAGAATAAAAAACAGATTTTAGATTTGGAATCCAGAAAAGATGAACTTGATTATGGAAATACACAGACAGAAAGCACTGGACTCAATTCTATTTCTATGTCCTATAGTCAATTGCTAAATGATATCAATACGTGGGAAAATCAGTTTTTGCTTACTGCACCGATAGCTGGTAGATTAAATTATTTACAATTTATCAAAGACAATGTACAAGCCGAATCCACACAAGAATTGGCAAGTATTGTTCCTATTTTTAAGGGAAAGTCTCGAGAGACTATAGGCGAATTATTTATTCCAGCTGTAGGAATGGGCAAAGTAAAATTGGGACAAACAGTAAACGTTGACCTTGATGCTTTTCTAAAAAAGGAATACGGAGTTATTATTGGAAAAGTAACAGAGATTGCAGATGTGGGGACGACGTTGCCAAGTTCGGAAGGCGCACAAACGGTTTACAAATTAGTTGTCACTTTTGATAATGGACTAAAACCTACATCGGGAAAGGATATAAAATTCAAACATAACATGAAAGGTAAAGCGGAAGTCATCACTAAAGATGTAAGGCTGATAGAACGGATATTTAATGAATTGAGAGATGTAGTAGATGCTAAATAAAAAAGAGATTCAAAGAATAAATCTTTGAATCTCTTTTAGCACTTAGGTTTTATTTTACCAAACACCGTTGCCATTTCCACAGCATTCAAATAGCACTACATTTCCCATCATAACTTTGTCTATTTGACCACTTCTATTAAAAGTTAAGTTAAAATAGCCGCCAGTTGAGGCATTTTGTCTATCGATATTAATTGTTGAATCTTGAAAATCATCCAGATTGCTTTTAAGTGTATGCTTTTTCATAGAATTAATGAGTTTTAAAAGAAAATAGAAATTAAACTTGTCTTAATAAAAATAAATAGTTGTTAAATTTTATATAGAAAAGTAATTAAGCAAATATACATTTTATTCTATTGACAATCAATAGAGTATCTTAAATTTATTATTAATAACTTTAAGTGATAATGAAGAGAATACACCATACAAAATTGATCATAATATTGCTTTTTTTGATGATGGGTAATAGTCTGAAAGCTAATGTTATAATTGATAGTTTAAAAATTCGATTTGCTCTAGTCGAGGACGAACAAGAACGTTCAAAAATTGCAAAATTAATTGGAGATAACTACTATTCGATTAATCAAGATAGTATAATAGCCTATTATGAGTTGGCAGAGAAGTACGCTAACCTGTCGACGACGACATTTGTTGATGATATTGAAATATTACGTGGATATGGCTATTACAACACTAATTTGACAAATGACTATGACAAAGCTATAATATATTATGAAGAAGCTATTCATATAGCAAAAACTAATAACGATAAACGTAACATCGCTTTAATTCAGAATGATCTGGGCATCATATTTTGGAAAAAAGGAATCTATGAAAAAGCAATTGAATATCATTTTATGGCAGATAAAATAGCTGAAGATATTGATGACGCTGATTTGAGAATGAGAACCCTATTAAGTTTGGGTGTTATTCATAATGAAGCATTACGCAATGAAGAAGCTAAATTATATTATGAAGAAGCTCTTTTATTAGCAAAAGGAGTAGGACATCAAAGAGCAATAGGAGTCATCCAGAATAATATTGGAAAAGTTTTGGAAGATATGGGAGATTATACGAATTCTCAAAAGCAATTTCAAAAGGCTTTAATTACTTTTCAGAACATGAGTGACGACTATTGGAAAGGACTATGTTACTATAACTTGGGAAATAATTCATTTTTGCAAAAAGAATATAAAACAGCTATTGATTATTATGATACAGCACTTACACTAAATAAGATATTGCAAGATAAAGATAGAGAGGTGATGATTTTATCGGGATTGGCAAAAACTTATGAAGCTATAAAGGAATATAAAATAGCTATACAGTATGCGCTCAAAGGCGAAAGGTTGTTGAAAGAATTTGATACCGAATTACACCATAGCACACTGATTTCTATTTTGGCTAGATGTTATCAAGGTCAAGGAAATTTCGAAAAATCTAATATCTACTATCAAAAGAATTTCAATTCTACTAACAATATTGAAAGTGAAAACCAAGAGCAAGTATTGGCTAAGATGAAAGCCATGTATACTAATGAAAAAAAGAATAATCTTATAGATCAGCTAGAAATTATTAACAAACAAGAATTAATCAAAAGGCAAAGAGCGACTTATATTTTTAGATTCACTTCTTTGATATTCTTATTTATATTGGCATTATTAGGCTTATTATTCTATGGACTGAAACTGCGACAGCTAAATAAATACAATGCGCTACGTAGTAAATTGACTTATGACCTACATGATAATATTGGTAGTTCACTTAACCAAATAAAGATATTGTCATCTAAATTAAATAACAATGTAAGTGAAATTGGCGAACAAAACAATTTGTCAAAAATATCAAGAATCAAAACAATAAGCAATGATCTAATTAGCAATATGTATGATTTGATATGGTCAATAGATAAAGATAAAGAAAGTTTGGAGGACTTAATAGACCACATGAGAGATCATGCAAGCAATGTTTTTTCCCCGATGGATTTACCTTTCAAAATGAAAATAAATAGTAATTATAGGAATAAAGTAATAGATGCGGAGGTCAAAAATAATATATATGCAGTGTATAAAGAAGCCATTAACAATGTCGTCAAACATACGCGTCCTGTGTTGGTTTACATTTATATTGATGTCCTTAATAATCAATTGAATTTAAAGGTTGAAAATGATAAGTCTGTTACATTAGACGATCAATACTCCAGCAAGAAAGGACTCCTAAGTATGGTGCAGCGAGCTAAAAGTATCGGTGGAAAACTGAATATAAAGAATGAAACGGATAAATTTATAATCAATTTACAAGTAAATGTATAATGTCTATAAAAGTAGCAATATTAGAAGATGATGCATATGTATTACAAGAAATCTCGGAGATTGTAAAAGCATCCAAAAAGCTGGAGTATGTTATGGCAGCGAGTTCTGGAGAGAAGTTTTTAAAATATTTTAATGACAAAACCGATATGGATATTTTATTGACTGATGTTGGTCTACCTGGAATGTCAGGTATTGAAGTCATTACTAAAATAAAAAACATTTGTCCTGACGTTGAAATTATTGTTTTGAGTTCTTATCATGACAATGATACAATATTCAAAGCATTACGCGCAGGCGCGACTGGGTACTTGCTTAAAGATGCTAGTTTTGATGAAATTGAACGAAAATTGATAGAGGCCAAAGAGGGTAGTCCTGCTCTATCGCCTGCTATTGCTAATCGGATGATAAGTTTTTTCAATGCTACTAAAACTCAAAATGTAGATTATAATTTAGCACCCAAAGAAAATCAAGTTTTACAATTATTAATCGAAGGATTGAGTTATAAACTTATTGCTGTAGAATTAGATATTTCGATTGATGGTGTACGATATCACGTCAAGAAAATTTATAAAAAAGTACATATTAATTCTCGTCCTGAGTTAATGAGATTGTACATGGATGGCAAACTGAAATTGTAAAAAGTTCAAAGTAGAATAATTTTCAAGGTTAACAGCTTTGATGGTCTTTTTATTTCCAATTCAAGCAGTTGTCGAGCTTTGCTTAATATCTGTCTGACCCTTTTTTCATCCTTCACTTAACTATTGATTCTTTTGTGTTTCAAGTTTAAGTGATTCTTGTAATAGTTTCACAAACTTAGAACCTATTTTTCTTGATATAATAATATAGAAGGTCAAGAAAGACTATCATTGAGCAAGCTTGGTGCTGATCATTATAGTCTTGGATCTATCGCCTTAAGCCTATAACGGCAGATGATATTGACCCAAATAGGTCGAAGGAAGTGCAGCTTGCCTTGAGGTAAAAAATCAGAGTAGCAACTTTTTTGTTTATACAATGCCTGCTGTTAATATGCATCATTGGAGACATCATAATTTGAATGCTAAGTAGTTTAAAATATATTAGTTCAGATGACAAAACTATGCTATCTCACAAAATTGATAAAGGTCTCCATGAGTCTTTATTAGATATATCAGGCCTAAGCGATGGAATGTATCTCTTAAAGTTATAGGTGTTCGAAGTTTTAAGGTCGTCAAGATTCTTATACAACATTAAAAGAGAGGTAAGCTTTTGGCTAAATTACTCTATTAGTCTGTTTTCGAATTATACCAATAGGATATATTTCAATCATGAGCTTACACTATTTTTTGTAAAATAAGCCATTTTCTAATCCATGGCTTTTAATATCATCAGAAGAGTGAACTAGTATTGCGGGCACATCAGTATTTTTTTGAATTATTTTTTTGATGCGTCGCGCATTTTTGGTATTTCGAGTTTGCCGAATATAGATCGCTTTTATTTGCTTGGGAAATCGCTTCGCAATCTCGATGTAAAAATCAGCGTCTTCATCTGCCGAATCTCCAAGCAGAATAAAGGGTAATTTGGGGTAGGTTTTAAGTATATGTGAAATAGAACTATTTTTATGATTTGAGAAAGCACCTGATGGTGTAGCACCATAATCACGTAATAATAAAGGACCTCTAGGAAATTTTTGTATCGTCAAAAATTCCTCTAGTAAATCATAAATATTCCATGGACTATGGGATAAATAAAAAATGGGGTTTTCTCTTTTTCCGTTTTCACCCTTTACAAATTTTTTAAATAATTTAACCATGCCTTCCATTGGTAGCCTTTGGTGAGCATTCTTAAATATTGTTGCGTACAACATTTTTAATTTGAATAGAGAAGTTACATGTGTCTGTAAAATGGTGTCATCAATGTCAGTGATGATACCATAGTCTGCATTCTTAGAGGGCATGTAGATTTCTCCTTTGGCCTTAACTTTCTTGCTATTCAATTTTGTTGGATACAGCAATTCTACTTTTACATCCAACCGATTGTTCGTCGTTTTTTTTCCAGGTGCTTTCCACATACTATCTAGAATAAAGAATCCTTCCTCATCAGTTTGACATTCAAAAGTCTGATTAGCGCAAGTAATCCTAACATCTGCATTCGGAATTTCGTCCGTTTCGAACCGTCTTACGCTATTGATGATGTTTTGAATTTGACTATCAGTTTTCCCTTTGAATATATTTTCATCTTCTAAAACTCGACCTTTTAAGTAAATGCGTTTAGCATTGGCATAACCTCGATAAGGTATAATGATAATCGGATCTTCAGAATCAAATTTCTCAACGAAACGACTAATTCCTTTGCCTACTTTTTTATATCCTCTTAATGGGTTGTCCATTGTTCGATTATTTGTAAATAAGAAACATTTATTGTTGACCAAAAAATAGAAGTATATTCTTGGTGTTTATTTAATAAAAATTGCCAAATTTTTAGATGCCTTATCATCACGGATTAACGAGCACCTAAAAGTTTGGCAAAAAAAAATAAGCTTATTCTCCTTAAAATTAGGCATCTATTTTTTCTGCATTCTTTTTCAATGATTTGAGCTCGGAGATCGATTGCGAGATACCCACTCTTTGTATTTTTATAATTTCCTTTACCATATCGGGCATATCAATGGACATGATATCGTCGTAATCATTTAGAGCTTTTTCTTGACCAGCGATACACTCATTTAACAATCCGCTTGTATCATCATTAGTTAATTGTGATTTTATGTCGATCCAAGCATGGTGTAATTCGCCCAAAATAGATGTAGAAGCGTCTGCATCTCCGTCTCCTTCTTGTATAATTGACTCAAGTGCTTTTGCGTTGCTCTCATGCTTTTTAGCCCAATCTATTAACCACTTCGTCATATTTACGTATGTAATATTATTCGCGACTTCCACGAAACCATTTGCTGCATCCTTATTTCTAGTCAATAAATGGTTTAAACCCTTTAGTGTATCTTTATTAAATGAATTTTTCATTATTATATATTTTAATTTCTCCAAAGAGAATGATTAGAAAATAAGAAGCCTGTAATAAATTTCACAGGCTTCAATAATATTTATTTTTCAATGGTCAGAAATTATCTATCCAGCTCTTTAATGCTTCTTTTGTTTTACCTGTCTTTTTTTGTAATTGACCTAGTAAGATATCTTCTTTTCCTTCTTCATACAAAAGATCATCATCTTTCAATTCTGCAAACTCCTCCTTTAGTTTTCCTTTCATAGTGTTCCAATTCCCTTTTATCTTATCTTTTAATGCACTCATAATATAATATATTATTTTTGGTTTTAAAATATTTGTTGTGGACTACTATTACTAGTTTAAAAATTTAAGTTGTCACTTAGTTACTATAAAATTAATATTGTGTAATTCACATACATCAATAAAATTATTTAGCAAAGAAATTGTTCGATTTGTAGCCGAATTATCTCAGAGATATGCATATTTCTAAGTACAGATAATCACCTTTAGCATTACATACCTCAGCAAAGCAGCTACCTTTGATTTATAATGCCAATTATTTGGTAGCAAGGGGATACAGAAGAGGCGAAGGACGAAACTGATAATAACGACTATTATACTATTGCATACCAATGTATTTTTAAATCATTACCTCCGAACTCCTTCAAGTATAAACTCATTAGCAGGAATACCATCTTTATTATGTAAAATTGATACATCTCCTGTGGTCTTTAAAATTACTGCTTGTACTTCTGATAATTGAAGAACATTTGCCTAGCTGATTTTTGCCATTAAGTCTTTCATGCTCAGATGTACGCTATGTAGGTTGTCGAACAAAGTAGTTTCCCCGTTCTTCAATAGCGTAGGTTGATTACTGACTAATTTATCAAAAGAGCTATATTTTAAGCTTAATTTAGAAAGAACAGTTTGTAAGAGTATATAAAACCGACTGCTAAACCACCTCTTATCACCGAAGGACTCTCACCTAAAATACTTGAAGCCAAAACAGATCCTATAGCAATAGTTGATGCAAAATCAATACTGGACATTTTAGCAAAAGATCTTAGGCCTGAAATACTGACAATCAATATTAATATCATAAATAATAGTACGGTTGAGACTGAAACTTTAAGTATAGTATCAATATCTGTGATAAGCCTATCCTTTATCATTAAGTAATTTGGTTACGATTAATATAACAGTTATATTCTGTTGATATTCGTTAAATGATTGCATTACGGTGCATTTTTCTATGGTTTGCTGAGTCTTTTTATATTTAAATATATTTGATATCTTTATGAAGAAAGATTGCGATTTTCATCGCAATCTTTTGTTTCTTATCTCTTAAATACAAATTTCAAAGCATGTATTTCCAAGATCAAAATACCGATAATGGTCAAAGCCAAGATGTTCCTCAACAGGTCGATGTTGACCCAGGAATGATTCTAGAAAAGTTAGATAGTTGGGTTGATGGATTCATTGCCTTACTACCGAATATGGCAATAGCATTTGTTCTTATTGTTATTTTCTTTTTTACAGGACGATTAGCAGGTAAATTAGTCGAAAGAGCCGCAGCAACAAGAGATAGGAAAAACTTGGGTACTATGTTGGGCGCCTTTGCAAAATACACCATCATTATTTCAGGAGTTGTGCTTGGACTGACCATTATAGTTCCAACATTGAATCCTGGAGATTTGATAGCAGGGTTGGGGGTATCATCCGTAGCCATAGGTTTTGCCTTTAAGGATATCTTGCAGAACTGGTTGGCAGGTCTTTTAATCTTACTCCGTCAACCTTTTGAGGTTAATGATCAAATAGTCATAGATGGTTTTGAAGGAACGGTTGAACAAATAGAAACAAGAGCAACAATAATCCGAACTTACGCTGGTGAGCGTATAGTGGTTCCAAATAATCAAATTTATACCAAGACCTTAACAGTAAAAACAGCATACGATACGCGTCGATCACAATATGATATCGGAATTGGTTATGGTGATGATATGGAGGAGGCAATTGAGGTAATCCAAAAAGCTATTTCTGAAGTTAAGGGAGTGAATAAGGAAAAAGGTGTAGAAGTATTACCCTGGGACTTAGCTGCGAGTTGGGTGACTATGAGAGCACGGTGGTGGACAAATAGTCAAAGGTCCGATGTAACCAGTACCTTTGTCAAAGTTATTTTAGCGGTTAAGAAATCTTTAGATACTGCCAATATTGATATGCCTTATGAAACAAGAGTTAACCTTCATCACGATCAGACGGACGCAGCAGATGGCGATCGCTCAAAGCAAAGGGAAGGCTGGCCTGCAGGCAAGGATGAAGAATCTGGAACTCCTGCTTGGAAGGCTAAAATGAAAGAGGAGAAGTCTATTGTGGCTGATAATAGCGCAAATAGAAAAATATCTGATAGTCAGAACGGAGATAAAGAGTAAAGGTTTGTTTAATGATAAATATCTATCAGATTTGGTGCTAGGAAAAAATCGATGTCAACTTTAAGTTTTATTTTATGACCACAATATACTGGCTCAGAAATGACCTCCGCTTACACGATAACGAATGCCTTCAGCGAGCTATCGATAAAAAGCAGCCATTTTTACTAGTCTATGTTTTCGATCCTAGGCAGTTTGTAAAGTTGAAATTAGGTTTTAGAAAGACGGGATACCTTCGATTTAAGTTTTTGTGTGAAACGATTGGAGATATAAGAAAGCGTGTAGAAAACTTAGGTGGTAAGTTGATGATTCTCAATGGGAATCCAGAACTTCTACTAGCTGGTTTGGCGGAGAAATTGGGCGCAGAATCATTATTTTATCAGAAAGAAATAGCCAGCGAGGAGGTTGCAGTTGAAACCGCCCTGAAGAATAAGCTACCTAAGGCATGCAAGATATATCCCATTTGGGGGAAGACATTATACCATATTGAGGATTCACCTTTTCCTGCTGAGGAAACGCCCTTGACTTCAAAGGCATTTCGATTAAATTTAACCAAAAAAGCAGAAGTACGTGCTTTGTTTCCAACTCCAGTTGACCTTTCTAATTGTGTTGAATTACGTGATTGGGGGAATTTGCCTTCACCCAAGGAAATGGGTTTTACCAGAAATGACATAGTTGTCATCGATACACCAGCATTTGTTGGAGGAGAGTCTGTAGGGCTTCAAAGGCTGCAACATTACAGTTTCGATACGGAATTGTTGACCAGTTATCGTTGGACTCGTAATCGTTCTTTGGGTATGGATTACAGCTCAAAGTTTTCTCCTTGGATGGCGCTAGGAAGTTTGTCACCACGGATGGTATACTGGGAAGTAAAGCGATATGAGAAAGAAGTGAAGAAGAACATTAGTACCTGGTGGCTAATCTTTGAAGTAGTGTGGCGCGATTATTTTAAGTATAGTGCTATCCGTCATGGAAATAAAATATTTTCAAAAGGAGGGATTAAAGACCGAAAGACTGAATGGAGTTACGATAATGATTTATTTAACCGTTGGAGATTTGGCAATACAGGTATTCCATTCATAGATGCGCATATGAGACAATTGAACCAAACAGGATTTATGTCCAATCGTGGTCGAGTGAACTGCGCCAGTTTTTTGACCCGTGATTATGAAATAGACTGGCGCTGGGGTGCAGCCTGGTTTGAAACTCAATTATTAGATTATGACGTGTGTAGCAATTGGATGAATTGGAATACGCAGGCAACAGAAATATGGTATACCAATCCAGTACATCAAAGCTTAAAATATGATAAAAATGGAGATTTTGTGAAGACTTGGATTCCAGAGTTAAAGGACATAGCTGGTCCAACCGTTCAAGCGCCTTGGCTGATAGAAGCAGAAGGAAGTGATGGATTTGATTATCCCAAACCCATAGCAATTTACAAGAAGTGGACAAGATCTATTAACAGAATTATCAAGGCACAAGAGGTTTACACGACAAAGAAAAAGAAGGCGTAATTACTAGCTAAAGTTAGTAGTCGAACAATTACACTTTTATCTGGTTTAAAGGGTGTAACCAATTTTGGTATAAAATAAAAAATAAAACACAATGGCAGTCAAGAATTTAAATGACTTGTATTTCCACGAATTAAAAGATCTATATAACGCAGACAAGCAAGCTAAAGCAATACATAAAAGATTGCTCAAGGCAGCTACTAATTCCAAACTTAGAACTGCTCTACAAAATAGTATTGATGGAATAGATGACGGAATGGAAATGATTTCAGATATTTGCAAATCACACAATAAAAAAGCAACTGGAATGACTTGTAAAGGTATGAGGGGTTTGGTCGAGGAAGCAAAGGCACATGTCTTAGATGAAAAATTTGGCGATCAAGATGCGAAGGATGCTTCCATTATCGCACAAAGCCAAAGAATGACGCACTACGCTATCGCAGGATATGGAACTGCGGCAGCTTTTGCAGAATCACTAGGATATTCCAAAGATGTAAAGATGTTAAATAAGTGTTTGAAAAAAACTTATGGTGGCGATAAGAAGATGACTAAATTAGCTACATCAGGAATCAACTGGGCAGCTAAATTTCAATCTAAAAAAAGTAAATAATTCCCTATAATAGTTTTTTCAAAACCCCAATTTTCGATAAGAAAGTTGGGGTTTTTCATTGTCTGTATTTCATCGTATAAGTTTAATTCTCTATTTTTTTGATCCGATTTTCTATGCCATGACCACATTTGACTAAAATGCCAAATATAGCAACCCTTTTCCACTATACATGATTGAAATTTAAATCTAATTTATACTCATCATTAAACATTCTAACAATTAAGCTTTATCCTTATTGCAGACTATAACTTCATAAATTGTTATTTGACTATCTGCATGTTAGGCAGTAGAATTGAATATTTGATTTTACAATGCTGAGTGTAGAGACTTCATACTTATAGACATGGTTCACTTCTCGCATCACTTTCTTAATGACAGCAATAAATAACAACCCGTCTTCTATGTTGCTTTCCAAAAAAGATGACCATTATTTTTACAACAGGGAAAAATAAATTAGGGTCGAGATAATCTCAGCAAAGAACATAATTTTTCTCTCACCCAAAGTGAGAAAAATAATTTACGCTGTTCCCCCTTTAACTAATTGATCTAAGTCTAGAGAAAATTTTCTTTGGCTAGCTGCAATATTTTATCATATCCAAATGAGTGGCTGAAATCTAGCCAATTTAGTCTATGTTAAATATAACATAGCTGTAGACGGGCTCATCAGTCCGCAAATATTCCTTTGTTAATTCAATTACTTTTATCTATTAATCCAGCAAATTTATATACCTCGTTATAGATTCATAAAAATCATGTTAAACATTGATATACAGCCTGTCCCATTATCCACGGGAAGGCTGGACTGAGGGAATTTTGCATTAGCTAAATGAATGAGGAATAACGAAGTATATCAGTATTAAGTATGAAGAAATTCTTTAAGAATTTTGCTTTTATCCAATGAACGGGATTGATAGATGTGCCGTTACGCTTTTACTTACTTTAATAATTACTATTATAAGGGCACCTCTATCAACCTCATTCAAATGCCCACCGAAATTTTACAAATTTCTATCTTATTTTGCATCTTGAACTATTTCGTTGTTCTTCAGTCGCTTAGCAAAAGCTAAACTTCTTCATCAC
>Ga0114957_1001411_pt1 | contig 26438 bp, 19 predicted proteins | sample BantaG_FD_87175 | JGI IMG/M metagenome (GOLD analysis project Ga0114957, IMG submission 87175) | Marine algal microbial communities from Bantry Bay, Ireland - BantryBay_4 metaG | ecosystem: Host-associated > Algae > Red algae > Unclassified | place: Bantry Bay, Ireland | collected 2014-11-21
TCCGAAACTACAACCTATTATCATTAAAAAGGTTGTCTGAAAATGTTCAGACAACCTTTTGTGATTATTTAGGAGTCAGGAGTCAGGAGTCAGGAGTCAGGAGTCAGGAGTCAGGAGTCAGGAGTCAGGAGTCAGGAGAGAGGTGTCAGGAGTCAGGTGTTATGGTTTCTACGATTTATTGTAACTCACGATAAATCGTAGAAACCATAACACCTGACTCCTGACTCCTGACTCCTAAATAATCACAAAAGGTTGTCTGAACATTTTCAGACAACCTTTTTAATGATAATAGGTTGTAGTTTCGGAATCTCTGTTTTGATTTTTGGTTTAAAGAATTACTTTCAAAATACAGAAAGTCAATAAACTCCAAAATAATCCAGAACAAAAGAAACCTACCATTAACCCTTTGAAAAAAGATAAACGCTTCATAGTAAAACAGTTTTTGGGTTCGTTAATCTTTGGTTTTGATTAATTATTAAACTTAACGAATATATAAAATTTTAATTGTATTAAATATTTTTACCATAACTAATTTTATTACAAATATTCTACTAAGTTTATCATCTAATTTAAAATTAAATTTATAAAACTTTGAAAATCAGGTCATTAAACTAAAAAAAGTGAATATCCTTAATATGAAACTACATAAAAAAAAATTAAATTAATATAGATGATAATTATTCTTTATATCATTTTAGCTCTTTTTTTGCTATTCCTTTTCATTCCAAAAGGGACTAATCTTCATGAATTTCTTCATATTCCTTTATTTTGGTGGGGCAATTTATTGGTAAAAAAAGATAATATTATTTCGGAAAAAATTAAGTTTGGCAATCATTGGCAACAGTATTTTCGTATCTATTTTCCCAAGAAAAACAAGGCTGAAAAAAAATATATTATCTTATATTTTCATGGCGGAGGATGGGTAGCAGGCTCTCCAAAAATGCTAACTGCAGCTGCTCAATTATTTGCCAATGAAAGTTACATTACCGTATTGAGTAGTTATCGCAAAGCGCCATTGGCTTCTTATTCCGAAATGCGAAAAGATGTAACATTGTGTTTACAAAAATTAGTTTCATACTTAAACTCAACAGAATCAAGTGATAAAAAAATAATTATTGGAGGGATGTCAGCTGGTGCAACGCTTGCCGCTTTATTGACATTTGAACATGATGAATTATTAAAAATTGGTTTCGATCCAAACCGAATTGCTGGACTATTTTTATGCGGTCCACCGATTGATATTTCAGTCATGCCTTGGTCATTGCCTTTATATTTTTACGCAGGATTAAAAGGATCTCAAAAATTCCAACAAGCTAATCCCGTAAATCATTTTTTAAAAAATATTACTTGTCCCATACTTTTAATTCATGGAAAAAAAGATGGCTTGGTAAACTATAAATCTTCTACTTCCTTTATCGAAAAAAACAACCTCCAAAACTCTAATCAAGTAGAATTATTCACTATGGAAAATGGTACTCATATGGACTCCGCTAACTGGTCTTATAAAAATAATGAATTACGAAAAGTCATTTTAGAATGGTTGGATAAAATAGAAAAAAAGTAATTATTCAGCAAAGCTGAATTTTGTATATTTTTTAACGCAGAGACTTATTCAGGCTAGCCGCAATCGAACTTAATTTTTTTACGCAGAGACGCGGAGACGCAGAGATTTTCGCAGAGCAACAAGAACCTCAGCGTCTCCGTGTCTCTGCGTAAAAAAATTGTATTTGAAAAAACTTTGTTTTTTTTGCAAACTTTTACAAGTATGTAGTACAGAAGCGCAGAGAATTTTTCTTCGAAAAATTTAAAACTCTGCGTCTCCCCGTCTCTGCGTTAAAAAATAAATTGGCTCTAGCTAATACTGAAAAGTCACGAAAAAAAAAGCTACTGACCAGAGCCAATAGCTTTCAAATAACAATGATAGGTTTTTCACACTTTTAATCAATAAATCTTTCGTTTGGCTTCTTTATAAAATCTCTTTTTAAAATTTATCGCTAAATTATTCCACATATAAATGGTATTTGGTGGAGCACAATAATTGCCCCTTGAATCAGAACAACTAATATCTAACGCTCGACAATCACCTGAAACAATACTATATTCATTTGTCCAACAATCCCTTCTACTTATTGTAAAATCATCAATATGATCTCCTGATTTAGATTCAATTACTTCGCAAAACAATTTCAAGGACACCTCTTTACTTTGATGATAAGTTTGGACGGAAACCGATATGTCTTGATAAATAATCTCAGTCTCATAAACATAAGCGGAATCTTGTTTGCTCCATACCTTAACTTTCTTTTCACCTACTTTGATGGTTTCAGTATTTGTGCAATTATCGACTACAACATTTTCTCCTCCATCATATAAATCATCAAAATAAAAAGCCAATTCATAATCCATTTCAACTCCTTCTGGGTGAAGTAAATGGAATACCTTCCATTCTTCTCTTTTTGGAAATTCTTGTTTTTGAAAAAAGGAATTAAAAAATTGATCAGATAATTTAAACTCAAGATCTGTTTCTAAGGGTTCTAAAATAATATGAGTAGTTCCCAGTTCGTACATTTCTTTTTCTAGCTCAAATGCATCTTTAAAATCAGCTTGATATTTTTGACAATCTTGAAATAGATAATGTGCTTCTCTTGCTGCTCTCCTATTCCCATTTTTAGCTTCCGATATAAGTTTCCTTCCTTCGTCGTAGTAATAAGTCGCCACATTGTATTCCGCTTCTTCTAATAATTCATCAGAAGGATACCAATTCAAATCAGGATAAAATCCTTTGCTTTGTACCCTTTTACTTATTCGTTCCGTTTTACTTTGACGCCTTGAAATACTCAAAGAAAGATCGTAAATATCCAACCAAAGTTTTGGATGTTTTTGTGATTTAAGGTTTGAGACCATTTGAGCATCTCGATCATTTAAATTATTAAACGCTTGTTCGAAAACTAATAAATGTTTTAATTTAACTTTTCCTCTTTGCAAATGTTGTAAACTTGCATTAAAGGCTTTTTCATCTTTTCCTTTCTCTAAAAGTTTTTCGGGTCGATTACATGCTGTTAGTAGAGAAAGGATGCTAATTAAAAGAATTAATTTTTTCATAGCTCTATATTTTTGTTATTTCAAAGGTAGTTGAGGATAAGTCTAAATACACTTATCAATATTATAAAACTGTTGAATTGCCTAGTTAAATGGTGCTAAATCCCGTTAAAAAGAAAATGTTAAGATCAAAAAACCTTAACTTTTTTTTAAATTGCGGCGAGAACGATAGACGGATGTTCGTAAAAAAAAACAATGTCAAACAAAAAAATATACTCCAAAGGGTACCGAGTTAGAAAAGCATATTGGACTGCATTTGTTGTCGTGATGAGCTATGTTCGACTGTCATTAGTGAGCAAAATATTAGGAGATCAATATTATCAAAATCGGATTGCCGCTCTACATTTAAAAAATGCCAACCGAGTTAAAAAAGCAATATTAAAATTAGAAGGATTATTTATCAAGGTAGGACAACTCCTTTCTATACTGAGTAATTTTTTACCCGAAGCATTTCAAGAACCATTGGAAGCTTTACAAAATCAAATTCCTCCAAGACCTTTTAAAGAAATCGAAGCGAGAATTATTAAAGAGTTAGGAAAAAAACCAGATGAACTTTTCCTAAATTTTAATAAGACTCCCTTAGCCTCAGCATCCATTGGTCAAGCGCATCGTGCTCAACTTAAAGATGGCACTTCAGTTGTTGTAAAAGTTCAGCATAATAATATTGAAAAAATGGCTGAGATTGATTTAAAAATAATTGAACGGCTAACAAACTTGGTTGGATATTTTTATAAAATCAAAGGGATTGAATATGCTTACACGCAAGTTCGAAAAATGATTGAGGAAGAATTGAATTTCGAACAGGAAGCAAAAGCGATGCAGTTGGTTCAAGAAAATTTAAGCTCAGAACATGGATTAATTATTCCAACCGTTCATCCTGAATTTTCCACTCGAAGAGTATTAACCACCACGTTTTGTGAAGGAGTGAAAATTAATGAAACACAAACTATAGATCAATGGGGAATTGATCGGAAAGACCTTGGAAATAGATTAGTTCATGCTTATTGCGAAATGGTTTTTTCAGATGGTCTTTACCATGCTGATCCACATCCTGGAAATATTTTAGTTCAACAAGATGGTACAATTGTATTGTTAGATTTTGGGGCAGTAGGAGAATTAAAAGCTGAAATGCGAGATGGTTTTTTAAAACTCATTGAAGCTGCAGTTAAAAATGATTCGGAAAAAATAATTGATGCTTTACAAAATTTAGGTTTTATCACTCATGAAAGACAAGCTGAAAAAGTAGCAGAAAAAGTGATTATTGCATTTCGATCATTCCTCCAAAATGAAGTGGAATTTGATGGACTTAATTTTAAAGACTTAAAAGTAAATCCTTTCCAATCCAGTCTTTTTAATTTAACAACAGAAATAGGAATGCGCGGAATTGCCAATACCGTTCAAGTTCCAAAGGAATATGTTTTATTAAATAGAATGGTCACTTTGCTTCTTGGAATTTGCAATACCTTGGATTCAAGTATCAACCCTTTGGATACGGTTCGTCCTTATTTCCAAAAATTCATGATTGGTGATTCGGAAAATATGGTACAATATGCGACCGATTTTATTAAAGAATCTGCCACCACTTTATTGACCATCCCGTCTGACTTAGGAGAAGTTTTAAATAAAGCCCGTAGAGGAAAATTAGAAATACAAACGCCAGGTGATGTAGAAAAAACAAAATTATTTTATGCCCTTGGCCAACAATTATTATATGCCATATTAATGATTACTGCATTTAGTTTTGGTTATATATTTTTCCAAGAAGCCAGAGATGACTGGGCAAAATGGGCATTTGGAATTTCAGGATTTTTTGGAATATTATTATTCAGAGCCATTCGAGAAGGAAGGAAATTAAAACGCTTATTATAACTATTCATCAGCACCTTTTCAAGTCAAACTGTGAACTCGTAAGAAAAAAAACAAAACATCTACAAAAAATGAAAATAAAAAACTTTACACTCCTACTCCTCCTAACCACTTTATTTTTCACCTGTGAATTTGAAGAAGAAAATATGGAATCACGATACCAAACCCTAGAAGAATATCCAACCTACAACAAATTTGATTTAGGTCATCAATTCTCTCCCCAGCAAACCACCTTCAAATTATGGTCACCCAATTCTACCGCTACAAGAATATTGTTATACGATGAAGACCTTCAAGGAATGATACAAAGAACCATTCCAATGGAGGAAATAGAAGGAGGTGTCTGGACAACCACGGTGAAAGAAAATTTGGAAGGAAAATATTATTGCTTCCAAACTAAAAATCAACATGGATGGCAAAGAGAAGCTCCAGATCCATATTCGATTGCCTGTGGAAGGAATGGTAAAAGGAGTCAAATTATTGATATGGATAAGACCAATCCCGAAGGTTGGGAAAACGACCAGCGTCCTCCTCTTGCCCAACCCAATGACATTATCATTTATGAATTACATGTAAGAGATATGAGCATCTCTTCAACTTCAGGTATTCAAAACAAAGGGAAGTTTTTAGGATTAACGGAATTAGGAACCACCAGTCCTGAAGGATTGGCAACTGGAATAAATCATATTAAAGAACTTGGAGTTACGCATGTTCATTTACTTCCCTCGTTTGATTTTTTAAGTATTGATGAGTCGAAACCTGATGCTGAAAGAAATTATAATTGGGGTTATGATCCTCATCTTTATAATGTTCCAGAAGGAAGTTATACTACTAATGCAGAAGATGGTGCAGTAAGGATTAAAGAATTTAAACAAATGGTAAAGGCATTTCACGATGCTGGAATACGAGTAGTTTTGGATGTAGTTTATAATCATACAGGATCTACCAATCAATCTGTTTTTGATAAATTAGTTCCGTACTATTATTTTAGAGAAAACGAAGAAGGTAAAAAATCAAATGCTTCAGGCTGTGGAAATGAAACGGCATCAGAGAGAATAATGGTTAGAAATTTTATTTTAAATTCTGTAAAATATTGGGCGGAGGAATATCACCTCGATGGTTTTAGATTTGATTTGATGGGCATTCATGATATTGAAACCATGAACTTGGTTTCAAAAACTTTAGACGAAATCGACCCGAGTATTTTCGTTTATGGCGAAGGATGGACTGCAGGGGATAGCCCATTGGCTGAAGAAAAAAGAGCGGTAAAAATCAATACTACAAAATTGGATAAAATTGCTGCTTTTAGTGATGACATTCGAGATGGACTTAAAGGTCATGTGTTTACGGCTGACGCCAAAGCATTTATTAGTGGTGAACCTGACTTAGAAGAAAGTGTGAAATTTGGAATTGTGGCGGCAACAAATCATCCTCAAGTTGATTTTGAAAAAGTAAATTATTCCAAAGCCCCTTGGGCAAATCAACCTGCACAATGTATCAATTATACCAGTTGTCATGACAACCATACTTTGTATGACCGATTAACTAATTCTCGCCCTGATGCCTCGGAAGAGGATAAAGCCAAAATGGCTCGTCTCGCATTAGGGACTGTTTTAACTTCCCAAGGTGTTCCCTTTTTACATGCAGGTTCTGAATTTTTAAGAACTAAAAAAGGAGAAGAAAATTCTTATAAAAGTCCTGATGATATTAATGAGATAAATTGGAGTCGCAAAAAAGCAAATTTACAAACTGTTGAATTTGTAAGAGGTTTAATAAAAATTAGAAAAGAACATCCTGCTTTTAGAATTCCTACTCAAGCACAAATCGCTGAGCATTTAAAATTTGTAGAAGTCAACAAAAATTTTATTTCCTATATTATTGATGGGCAAGCGGTTGGCGATCAATGGAAAAAAATCGCGGTAGTTCTCAATGGAAATAGCTATGGACAAAAAGTAAGTATGCCTAACGGTATTTGGAAAGTCATTGTTAAGGATGGTGTTGTGGATGAAAGTGGTATAGCATCTTTTAGTCAAAAAAGAATCAATATTGAAGGAAATGATATTATGGTTTTGATTCAAGAATGAAATTTAAATCAAAATCAAAATGTCAATCAAAATCAAAATCCACAATAACTGTGATTCACAATTCGTGTTTTGATTTTGATTGACATTTTGATTTTTAATATTTATTCCACATTTTTAAAAATACAGGTTCTCTCAAAGTGCCTGTAGAAGCGAATGAAGCGAATTCTACTTCACATAGAAATTGTGGGATAATCCAAGTGGTTCTTTTTTCCTCTTCAACACTTTCTTTAATCGGTTTGGATTTAATTGCATTTTGAATACTTGTTTTTCCAATGCGATGCATTCTCGAAATTATATCTGAAAAAACAGGTTTCCCCGCTTTATCTAAACAAACCAACTCACAATCAATAATAGCATTTTGAACCCTTAAAAATTTTCCATCTTGAAATTCAGGAAACTGATCTATGATATTCCTACCAGAACGACTTTTCTTCATCCCAAGGCAAGTAAGTAGTTGGAATCCAATCGAGGGTTCATGAAGGTTTATTTTTGGTATAAAAAGTCTTACCTCCTACTCCGTCAGGCCAAAGAATCAACGTCAACGGTCTTCCTTTTACAAATGGTAACATGTACGGCACTACCTCCAAAGCATAGGAAATAATCTCAGCTTTGGTAATAGACTTGATTGGAAAAAGCACTTTTTCTAAGTTACTTAATTTCAACCCTTGACCATCTACCTCTGTAAAAATAGGTTTGGAAGGCATTTTTGAAATTGTATTGTTTTAAAAACTTGCATTTATGAGTTGAATGCAAGAAAGGTAAGTAACGGTAAAATAATAAGTTCATTTTTTAACATAAATCTTATCAGGCTGAAAATGTTTTTTGATTAATTTTTTCTTTTTTAATCGTTTATAAAAACTCTTCAAATAGTTTGAAGTATACACCCTGCATTTTTTTTCAAAACAAGTAAACTGCTCTAATTCATTGTAGAAATCCAATTCCTTTTGAAGAAACATTTCTTGACTAATTGGGAAAACAGGGTTCGAATAACGCCATCCTCGATAATGACGTTCCCTTACATGTCGAATCCTAAAGTCAGGACTTGGCAATGCATAACTTGCATTCACCATACCCGAAAAATCAAAATCATAAGGAACAATTATGATTTCTTTAGTCTCATTAAGTTGTACCAATTTCACATTATGCAGCTTTCTAGTATCCCAATCTGTATTGCCAATCATATAGTTAAACATGGCCACTCTTTGGTAAATGTGTGGAGAAAAATCTTTAGCAATTAAACCTTGTACTTTTAATAATTTTCCATTGATTCGATTAGCCAGTTCCTTATCATCTTCAATGATAAAACTATATTTAATCTTCGTTTTATATTTTCCAGAAATATCAATATATTTCACTTTCATCAACTGTACCTTAAAGCTTTCAGGTGTTAATTGATTATAAAGTTTGTACGCCATATATTCTCGTAAAACTAACCTCTGTGCCTCTTTCCCTGTCTTTGACAAACAATGAGTCACTAGTTTAAAATCATCGAATTTTTTTATCCCTTTTTTCTTAAAATCCTTTTTTGAAAAATTAAGTTTCATGGGAGGAATATCACAAAGCTTACGACGTAAATTTCCTCTTGGTTTTACTTTAATATCAAAAGTTAGCGTGTCCCCATTTGCATCTTTATACTCAAATGTAGCAGGTTGAAAATTTCCAGAATATTTATTTTCTACAAGGAGAGAAATATCTGTCTCTAAGGTAACTTCCACCACCTCACCTATTTCTTGTAGATGATCTAAAAAACTTATTCGATTTTCTTTACTTATTATGGAAGTATCTACTTGGAAATGACTAAAATCAGAATATGCAGATGAGTTGGTATTCATCAAAAATACCAATAGCAAAAGATTAACAGATTGGAGTATTAATTTAGTCATGGATGTTTTTTCGAAATTGTTATCAACCAAGATAAAAACATCCATTGGTATTTTTTAATTATTTAAGAACAACTTTCCTTAACTGTTCTGTTTTTCCATTAAAAATTTTCAATAAATAAGTTCCTCGTGCCCAATCCATAACTGGAATCTCATGAAGTTGAACATCTTTATGGTTCTCCAATTGTTGGGTATAAACAACTTGACCAACCACATTATATACCGTTAAGAAAATTTGATCTGAATAAAGGTTTTTATATCTAAGATTAATTTTATCGGTTGCAGGATTCGGGAATATTTGAAAGAAGGAATCATTATTTAAATCTTCAGCAGGAGTCGTTCCATCAGCTACAAAAATAGGTGTCAGGATGGCATCAGTATTTGAGGAGAAATTAATTACTGGAGACATCTCTCCTGTCTCTAACCATTTGTAAAAGTAATACCCTTGATCTGGAATGGCTTTTATTCGGATGGGTACATCGTTAAAATATTCCCCACTATACTGAAAAGGGATATTCATTTCATTGATATGAAAAACAACATCGCCATGGGAATTTTGATCGTAGTTAATTGTCAAATTAAAATGCCCACTAAAGTCAAAATAATTTTCATAATGTAACAATACAAATGCAAGTCTATCTTCAAAAAATGTTTTAAAATTAGTCAAACTATTTTGCCAGCTAGATAAGGAACCTCCTCCAGGATTGTTTAACCACAACATCCAGTTGGCTGGTGCATTATTAAATTTTGTCAACATCCCGGGCATCTCTGGCCCTACTTTTGAAGCCAAGCTATCAATGAAATGAGCAGCTCGATCTGGAGCAAAAATGGTCTGAGCAAAAGTGCAAGTCCGCTGTGTAAATTCTCTTTCAAAAAAAGTATTTTCCAATAATTTTCTTAAAAATAAAGTACTCGGTTCTCCATTTGGCCACTCTGCCCCAAACTGCGTTGTAGCATGTATCAGCATATTATAATTCGCTACTGCTGGTGACCATTGACCATAGCCAGAACTAATATCTGCATCAAAAAACATCCATCTCCATTTACCATTATCCTTTGCCCGCCATACCGCAACATTATTCGCAGGCCAATCATAATTTGCAACATAAATTTCAGCGATATTATAATTCATGTATTCATAAATATCCATTTGTGTTGTTACAAAATCATAATTAGTCAAAACCTGCATGGAGTTGTTTCGAATAAAGTTAGTTAGTGCGTTCCAATTCACTAGATCACCTTCTTTAACTTCAGGATACATGTAAGGATTTTTGAGAAAATCCATACTATCTTTATCAACACCATGGTGCGCTTCGACATAATGTTTATTGAATAATTCACGCATTCCATAGTAGCCCCAATACTCTCCATTCAAGTAAAGCACCACAGGTTCGTAAGCCATCAAGTCAATATCAACTTGATTTTCCAACATAGAATGAATGGATGCATCTCTCACCATCGTCAACGGAAAATCATTTCCACTTGCCCTTAATTTTAATCTTTTAAATTCATTAATATCCAAAGATTGAAAAAGAGGATACTCCACTTTCGAGTCTCTAAAAAATAGGTTAAAAGGTTTTTTAGAAAAACCTCTTGAACAACCTCCTGCAATTTTCATCCCTGCTTCTACATTAAAAGCTTCCGTTCCATCTACTTCGAAATAATGAACAGATACTGGTCTTTCCCAATCTTGATTCCAATTTCTAGGAATATCGGTACAAAAACCTTCCACTCCATTTTCCCCTTGAATATACATTCCTTCTTGATCGCTCCATAAATATTTAGGATCAATGGTTACTTGAACAATTGGTAAATCATGGTCTTCATTTATCAAATAAAATTCTTCTTTTTGAACATTAGAAACAAACCCCGTTTTAAAAACTCCTGCTTTTATAACAGTAGTTTGATTTAATGTAATTGGATTGTTATACAAAAAGGAATTTAGGCTTGGCAAGGTTCCATCTATGGTATATCTTATCTCTGCAGTTGGGTCGGATGAGGTCATAGATAAGCTAGTTCCAGTTGGATAAAATCCTCCATCGATAGAAAAAGTAACATCAGCATTCAAATACAAACTATTTCCATTATTCGTAGAATTGGGACTGTATCCTCCAAAAAACACCCAGTTGGGGTCAGCGTCTAATTCACGTCCATAGCTCACATTTTGAGGAAGACTTGGAAAGGAAATCGAATCCAAAATGGTAAGTCCATTGGTTTGCATTTGGGAAATCCAAAGCGTTTCTCCATTGCCACTTAATTTAAATGGAACATGATTTCCACCTTGTTCTGGCGTATCGTCCAACCATAATAAAGTAAAGCCTTTTGGTTGGATAAAAATAGGTTCTGGAAACAACCATTTCGTAGAATCTAATGGGTCATCAGAAATATAAAAATTTTCTAACATTACTCCTACGGTATCATCATTATACAACTCCACCCAATCGTCTGCCTCGCCATTTTCATCAAGCACTATGCTATTTCTAGCCATTAATTCATTGATAAAAATATGATTAATATCTCCTTTGACAAAAGTTTGACTTACTTGGATGATAAGTCGTGCGGCTCCAGCAGCACTACCTTCATAGGATTCCGCTGTTCTTTCTCCCATGCCTTCAATTAAAATATTGAGGTCATTATTTTTCACCCAATCTGGTCGATTAACAATCGCTTGAATGATAGGAGAAATATCTGGAGTCCGTTGATTGATTCCTGTTTCATCTATGACGTTCCAGTCATTAACCACCCAACTCACGAAAGTGTCTGTTTTTATTCTATTGCTCAAATTAAAATCTGTGGTTCCAAAAACAGAACCATTGCTTTCATCTTCTCCATAAATTTCTAATTCACAATTTCCTGTAGAAATTTCATCCGTAGTAAATTGAATAAAAGCTTGCGTAATCTCTTGACCTTGAAGTAAGGGTATTTTTTGGAAATGTAATCCTACAGTTTGATCTGATCCATCATTTACCAATTCCAAATCAGTAGAATTGATATACATATTTCCATCATCCTCTTCTTCCACATCATCTTCTCCATTTACAATAGGAATGATATATTCAAAAACAACGGTAGTATCTTGCGCTCCAAGATTGAAACAACAAAAAAATAATAGCAAAAAACACCAGTAAATTTTATCCATAATTTATTTTGAGAAAATATCAATCCAATTTTGTTTTAGGTTACTTATCTATAAATGTAATATATTTCAGGAATAAATTTCTTTCAAAGTATAAACCAATAAAGAAAAATAAGTTATTTTTGGGCAAATTTGAAGAAAGTGTCAAATGCTTTCTAAAACAAGACTGTAGAAATTAAATCTTTTTTAAAAATATAAAATTTAAACACATGAGTATTGAACCTATTATGGAACAAATGAAAAAACAAGCTGCAAATGCTGCTCCTCTAGGGGGAACATTAAAATTTGTTCTTGATGGTAATCCTATTTTTATTGATGGAAGTGGAGACAGTAATGAAGTATCTGGCGAAGATAAAGAGGCTGACACTACCATTACAACAAGTGTTGAAACTTTAATGAAGCTTCAATCTGGAGATTTAAATCCTATGATGGCTGTAATGTCTGGTAAAGTAAAGATTGGTGGAGATATGGGATTAGCAATGAAATTGCAATCTCTTTTAGGTTAAGTTAGGATAAGAAAATTTATTTTCACCTTGTCCCGAATTTTCTAACTTAGGAAATTCGGGATTTTTTTTTATATTAGATGGAAAACAAACCACGGTACATATACGTAACACTCGTGGTTCGTGGTTAGTCAAGCGAAGCGTTCGTGGTTCGTTAAATTAACCTTAAGCAGCAAAACTAAACTATCGAGAATCCTACACTAAAAGTGAGAGAACTAATTAGAGAATCTTTTGTTAGAAGATTAAACAAACAATAAATAATTACCATGAGACAATTTTACACTTTCCTTTTGGTCCTACTTTGGACATCTTTTTCTTTTGCCCAAGTAACCTATACGGCCAATGAACAAGTTCCTACTTATGATAAACAATTTCTGGTAGGCATCAATCCTGGATGGAATGGCAATAACTGGACAGACAAACAACTTGCAGATATTTCAGTAGGAAACCCTGATCTTAATGTTGAAGGAATAGGCATGCAAACTTTTAGAATTCCTATTCCAGAATCATTTGCAGATTTCTGGGGATATGATATTCTTTTACCTGCTTTCCAACATTACGAAGATTTGGGAATGACTGACCTAACAGTATTCTTACAAAATCCTTCTCAGGAACATAAAGATACAGTTGTATATTGTCCTGGCTCTCCTTCGGAAATGTTTGGTAATTTATATTTACCGATTTGGGATGATGGAACGGATGGTACACCTGTGAATGATAGTAATTATGCTGCGTTATATTTTTATAAAACAGTAACCCTTTATAAAGATAATGTGAGGTTTTGGGAAATTTGGAATGAACCAGATTTTGGTGGTGCAAATTGTGGATGGAAACCTGAAGGTATGCCTGGAAATTGGTTTGAAAATATTCCAGGGCCTTGCGACACTCAATTAAAAACTCCTGTTTATCATTATATCCGATTACTTAAAATTGCTTATGAGGTTATCAAATCCATAGATGAGGATGCTTTTGTTGCGGTCGGTGGAATTGGTTTTGAAAGTTACCTTGATGTGTTATTACGATTTACAGATAATCCGATTGATGGAAGTGTTACGGATGATTATCCATTGACAGGTGGTGCCTATTTTGATGCGCTTAGTTTCCATTCTTATCCTCATTTTAATGGAACATTACTTTACTTTGATTCTATAAATAATGAATATCTCCCTCAAAGACATTCTGATGCAGCAGCAGATGGAATTATCAATCATCAATCTCGATTCCAAGCGGTTCTAGATAAATATGGTTACGATGGAAGTACCTTTCCAAAGAAAGAAATCATTATAACCGAGACTGGTCTTCCTAGCAAAAAATTTAATGAATGGATTGGTTCTTTGGAGGCACAAAAAAATTATGTAATGAAATTGCAGGTTGCTGCATTTAAAAATAAAATTAGACAGATAGATTTTTACAATCTTTCTAATCAATCCATTTACGATCAGGCTGCAGGATGGTTAGATGTTATGGGGATGTTTGAAGAAATTAGAGATATTCAACCCTATGATGTCACTCCTAATCCTTCTGGTTTGGGTTGTAGAACATTTGGTGAATTGATTGGTTCTGCTGTTTATGATTCTACACATACGGCTCAATTAAATCTACCTCCTGAGGTAGATGGAGCAGCCTTTGATCTGGGTGGAGGAGTATATCGATATGTGTTGTGGGCAAAAACAAGTGTTGATGAATCAGAAGTTGCTAGCTATGATTATACTTTTCCTGCAGGGATTAGTTTAGGAGCATTAAATGTAAAAGAATGGGATTATAGTAGCACTAATTCTAACACAGAGATTTCTAGTACAACTGTTACTTTGGATGGAAGTCCTAAATTTATTGATCAATTTGTATTTGTGAATACTAAGGAATTAGATAATTTGCAAAATGTAAATGTATTACCAAATCCATTTAAAGAAAATTTCAATATTCAGTTTTCTCTAAAAGAAAATTCTAATCTGACTATTGAATTATTTGATACACAAGGTCAGTTATTGAAATCGGTTTTACAAAATAATCTTAACGCAGGTAACCAAATTGTAAAAATAGAAAGTGAGGAATTCCCTGTGGGAGTTTATTTGGGTAAAATGATTATTGATGGTGAGATCGTTGAAACTTTTAAAGTGGTTAAGGTGAATTAAATCAAAATCAAAATGTCAATCAAAATCAAAAAACGAATTGTGAATCACCAATTTTGTGATTTTTGATTTTGATTGGAGTGTGAAATAAATTGGGTGTCATTTTTTTTTGAATATTGAACGCTGTCATTCCGAACGAAGTCGAGTCTTTTGTCATTCCGAGCGAGGAACGAGTCGAGGAATAGATGTTACCAGAATGGTTCCAATTTCGAGCGAGGAACGAGTCGAGAAATCTTAAAAAGCAATTAAAGAATATAGTCTGAAAGCTAAATGAGTATTAACAGAATAGAGGAAATCAAATACATCCAAGTGATGAGTAAGATTTCTCGGCTCGTGCCTCGCTCGAATTTGGAAACTTGGCGGAACTGCCTTTCCTCGACTCGTTCCTCGCTCGGAATGACAAGGGGTGTTCCCAAGGAAAATGTGTAAACTTTTGAATAAAACCTATGCCCCAATTTGTTTCACACTCTTTTGATTGACATTTTGATTTTGATTGATATTTAACTAGCTTTCAACCCAAACAAAGGCCGCAACACTCCTACCCTTTTTATCCCCTCATATAACAACCAACTTACAAAAAAAGTCCCAACTGCTAATAGCAAAAATTTTATTCCAAAATTCCAATCCTTATTCATCAAAAAATAGCCTAAAATAATCGTTACCGTTTGATGCAAAATATAGAATGGGTAAACTGCCGTATTGCAATATGTTAAAAGATTACTTTTCCGATTTAAATATTTTGCAGCATACCCAAATAAAACTATTATCCATGACCAACCATTCACAACTGCAAACAATGCATCTACAAAATGTAATAATATTGAATCTTCCATTTCCCAAAAAATTAATCGAGTACTAAATGCTATCACTCCTATAACCAATGCCCAAGCTTTTAACTTATCTACTTTTTCCCAAAATATATCTCCAACTGAAATTAAAATATACCCAAAAAAGAAAAGACATATATACATCGTAAATGCAAACCAATCATCTATCAAGGCATGCGTAACTGGAAAATAGGGTTCCATAAAAGCTTCAACAAAATAGATGGGAATGACAAAAAAGTAAAGCCCAAACTTCGGTTGCATTAATTTTTTTACCCATTGTAGAAATAAAGCGTCAGGATGATTTCTTAGATAAATAAATATGGGAGATAAAATTAAGGAGTACACTAATAAATATGGTAAAAACCATAAGTGATGCCAACTGATATTCCCAGAAGGATAAATGCCGATAAATGCATCAGAGGTCAAAAATTGAAAATAAGAACCTATAAAATCCCCATTCACTAATCTTTCAATATATACTTGAGGAGGGATAATCAGGAGTATTCCAAATACTAAAGGAATGCCCAATCTTTTTAATCGCTCTAATCTAAAGGTCTTTCCACTCCGATAGGCTAATGCAAAACTCGTCCCCATTCCTGAAATAATAAATAGTATTGGCAATCGCCATTGATTGACAAAAAGCATCGGATAACGAAGCCAATCATATAATTCATTATTTTTGATATGCCATCCCCAAGGCACGAAAAACATCCCCACATGATAAAATATTAATAGCCCAAATACCATTACTCTCAACCAATCTAAATCGTAACGACGAATCTTTTTTTCCATTTTCTTATTTTTTTGTTCAAAACAAAGATGTAGGAAAGTGGGAAAAAAAGATACCTAATTAATATTGTATAAGTCCTGAATTGCAATTATGGACTTGATTTATGTGAAATGTGGTAAATTCAACCCACAAAAGGGGCGAATATGAGTCATCCCATATTTTTAAATTGAGAGTATCTATTCAGAATTGGCTTAAGCCAATTTATTTTTTTACGCAGAGACGGGGAGACGCAGAGTTTTTTTAATTTTTCGAAGAAAAATTCTCTGCGTCTCCCCGTCTCTGCGTAAAAAAATAAATAAAATTCAGCTTTGCTGAATAGTTACAATTGAGATTAATATAATATTTGGCAGAATTATTTGAGTTTGTTTTAAATGATTAAATGGTTATCGAATCTCGATGAATCACAAATTTTCGATAACTATTTAACCATAGCGAAGCGTAACCATAGCGAAGCGTAACCATAAATAAAACCATCTCGTTTTTTGCAAAAAACCTCTATCAAACCCTATTTTTAAAATATGGGATGACTCATTTTGCCTCTTTTATGGTTCAGAAGTTAAACCTCTTTACATCAGCTTCAACATTCAACGGCTCACCTTCTAACAATAATTCTACAAATTGGTTAACAAAATATGGTGCAAGGGATGCTCCCTTTGTTCCCATACCATTTACAATTCCTAACAATTTATTTACGGGATGAAATCCAAGGAAAGGTCTACGATCAAAAGTAGTTGGTCGGATAGCTGCTTGATGTGCGACAACCTCAAAAGGAATGGTGAGAATTTTCTTTAATTTATGAATTAAAAGTTGCTTAGCCTCTTCCGTAGGCAAGTCGTTCGGGCTGTCCCAATCGTAGGTCGATCCAATCCAGTACAGCTCCTCTTCTTGAAGTGGAACAATGAATAATTTATGCTTTAATATTTTCTCAAAATTAGCATTAGGAATTTTAACTAACAAGACTTCTCCCTTAGCTACCTCAAAAGGTAATTTTCCAAACCAAGGATTATTTCGACCTTGTTGTCCTTCACAAAAAAGGATTTTTTTTGCTTTAATATTTTTATAAAAAACACTATATTCATCAAACTTAACTTCTTGATAATCAAGCTTTTCTACACTCATCATCTCTTCTTTTAATAGAAATGTTTTTGTGGTTTCTAAAAATAATGGCATATCAACCTGACTAGAATATTGAATTTCTCCTACGCCTTCACCTTCATTAATTTTTCCAGAAAAACTTCCTAAACCTTTATTTTCCAAAACATATTTAGAAACAGATTCATCACCTGTTTTTTCAAGCCATTTGTTTTCGTCTTTAATTGAAAACAGCACTCGAACAACGTTTCGTTCATGAAAAATTTTTATCCCTAATTGTTCTTCTATACTTAGGTAAGTCTTTTTTGCAAAAGGAATTAAATCATCAATCAACCAACTTTTAACTACTCTTCTACCCGTCACAGGATTAATGATTCCCGCTGCAACTTTAGAAGAAGAATTTAAATGATGATTATCTAAAACATAAATGGTTTTTCCTCTTTGAAGCAAGGCATGTGCGAGAAGGGAACCTGTCAGTCCTTGACCGACAATAATATAATCTACTTCTTTTTGGAGGGTATCATTTTGACTCAAAATATATTTTATTTTATATAAAAATTTCGTGCCTATTCAGCAAAGCTGAATTTTGTATATTTTTCAACGCAGAGACGCAGAGGCGCAGAGAATTTTTCTTCGAAAAATTAAAAAACTCTGCGTCTCCGCGTCTCTGCGTAAAAAAATTAAGCTCGATTGCGGCTTGCCGCAATAAGGCTATAAAAATTATAAATTTTCCAAAAACAGACGATCTGCCTTTTTTAATTTTTTAACCACCAAGTCATAAGAGTGATCTATCAACTCACATAAAAATTTAGTTTCCAAACCATTTTCAAAAAAAACAGTATTCCAATGTTTCTTACTCATATGATAACCAGGAATTATATCTGCGTATGCTTCCCTTAATTCTATAGAATAATCAGGATCACATTTTAAATTCACCTGAAATTCTTCTCGCTCCAAACCAGTCAAAGCAAACATTTTTCCCATCACCTTAAAAACCAAGGTGTTTTCATCAAAAGGGAAAGTTTCTTCTACCCCTTTTTTATTCAAACAGTAATTTCTAAATTCTTCGATATTCATAAGCACAAATTTATAAACTAAACTAGAAATTTTACGATTCTAGATGAAATCAGGTGATTTCGCATTGCAAAACCTGTAGGTAGGTAGATATGGAGATCAACATAAATCGTAGAAAACACAACACCTGACTCCTCGCCCCTCGCTCCTGACACCTAAAGTCGTTAGGTTATTTTTTATTAAAAAAATTACTAACATTTAAGATCACTCCTATTTTTATCAAATTAAAAAAAAATGTAATAAAAAAATTACCCAAAAATATAGGTATATTTTTTCATTATACTATTGATTATCAGCAATTTAGGCCTTAAATTGAGGTTAATTAAGGGATTTTACCTATCCCATTAAATTAGGATATTTTGGTAAAAAAATGTTACTTTTGCCCAATCCTAGTTCCTGCACGATTCAATCCATTAAATCTTTAAACTGTACTCCTTTCTCAAAGGACTAATTATTGTAGGAAGTAACTAACTGGACCTTCCTCAAACTCGATTTTTATTTTAATGTTTTGGTTTAGAAATAAAACCACAACATGATTAATTTTAGAAAAGCAAGAAAAAATGGATGTTCAATACTTTTTCAATGTACTCAAAAAGAGAAAATGGTTAATCATCATCCCAATGATTTTAACCATTTTGGCTACTTATTATTTTGTTGACCAAAAACCTGAAATGTATGATGCCAAAGCATCTATACCTACTGGTATTGTAGAATTTACGGGTTTAAATGTCCATGAAAACAACCCATTTTTGCAGAAAATGCAAATGGAAATTAGTTTTGCCAACCTTAAAAATTTTATCAATACAGATAGAACCATTCGGTTTTTAAGCTATCAATTACTGGTTCATGATCTTTTGGCTGACTCTACGAGCAATGATCCTCCATTTAATATGGATGTTGATTTAAGTGAGTTGCCGTACGATGCAGTTGAGCTACAAGATTTAGCATTATATCTTCAAACTAGAATAGACACTTTGGATTCTTACCTCGATAAGGAAAGAGATATTATGTATCGAAAAGTGGCTAAGGCTTATAAGTATGATGTTGATTTCTTAAAAAAAGATAATAAGTTCTCTGTAAATAGAGATGGAGAAACGGATTTCTTAGAATTAAAATTTGTGGATGGTAATCCACTAGCCTGTCCATATGCCATTAATAATTTTTGTGAAACACTTCGAGATTATCACCAAAAAGAACAGAAAAAAGGGGATAACGAAACGCTAAAAGAATATAGCATACTTGCAGGTCAGAGAGAAAATAAACTTCAAAAGCTTGAAAAAGAACTTGAAAACTATAAAGGTGGAAAAGGGATTTTAAATATTGGAGTCCAATCTGAAGAGACCTTAAACCAGATCGCTAACTTGGAAAAGGAACTGGAACAAGCTAATCGTGATATTAATGCGAATAAAAAAATTGTAACCAATCTAAATAGTTATTTAGATGGGAATGAGCGATTTGCCATCAATAAGAAATCTAATAACATCTTAAATAGTAAGGTTATTGATAACTTGAGAAAAAGAGTACAGGACTTAAGTGATAAATATATCTCAAGTGGTAGAAAAGATAAAAATATCGAAAGTCAGTTAAATCTTAATAAATCTTTGTTGGAACAACAAATTAAAAGATTGGCAAAAGAAGAAGCAAAAGATACTCCTGGTACAGCTGAGATGGGAGATCAAATTCTTTCTGATAGGGTTAGAGCAGAAAATGATTTAACCCTTGCCATTGAATCTAAAAAATCTATTGAAAATGAATTAGATCGTTTAAAACAACAAAGAAATAGTTTTGTAACGGATGAAGCTTACACTAGAGATTTAGAGGAAAGAATTGCAATCGCTCGTAGAGAATATAAATTGACTTTGGATCAAGTGAACGAATCACAATTCCAAACGATTGACGCTGTGCATAGATTAGAACCTTTGGATTGGGCAGTTGTTCCTGAAGAACCAATTCCAGATAACAAATATTTACTGTCAGGATTTGCAGGGATTGTTACGGGTTCATTAGCTACCGTTTTATTATTCCTTTTAGCTTTATTTGATTTGAGTTTAAACTCTCCAAATCAATTTCAAAAGTTTACTAATCTTAACCTGATAGGAACTTTGAATAGAGTGAAAGATAGTAACCTTGACTTAAAGCAATTGTTTGCAAGCTTTACCAATGATAAAAACTTAGAGAATTTTAAAGAGTCATTGAGGAAAATACGGTACATGTTTGAAGAAACAAATGCCAACTCTTTTTTGATTACTAGTACCAAAGAAGGTGAAGGTAAAACATTCTTTATTTTAACTTTAGCTTATGCTTTGACGCTGAAGGATAAAAAGATTCTTTTGATCGATACGAATTTTAAAAACAATACATTAACAAGAATGTCTAATGAGACGATTCATGATAATTTATTGCACACTCGATTGATTGGAGAAAATAACTTGGCGGAACAATTTGAAGCGAAGCGAATTAATACGATGTTCAACCTAGACAATGTTGACATCATCGGTAATCGAGGAACCAGCCACTCCCCTTCTGAATTTTTTGCAGGAAGAGATTTTCAAAATTTCATTTCTGACTTAAAAGATAATTATGATTATATCTTTATGGAAGGTGCATCACTTAACCAATATTCTGATACGAGAGAACTAGTAAGATTTGCGGATAAAATTGTTGCCGTATTTTCTGCTGAATCAGAAATTAAAGATGCGGACAAAGATTCTATTGATTACTTATTAAGTAAGGATGATAAATTCTTTGGTTCTGTTTTAAATAAAATCGACCTTTCTAATCAGAACTAGATATTTAATGATGAATGATGAATTTTGAATTTTGAATGGGTCGAAAATTATTGAATACACATTATTCGACTCATTCAAAATTCATCATTCATCATTCATCATTAAATATAATAACCACACATGAGCAAAGGGGAAAAATCTTACTGGATTAAGTCGGGAAGCTATTCTGTGCTAGAACGTGTCATAGGGCAAATCATTGGGTTTGGTAACATGTTTCTTCTACTTCGTGCAATCTCCACAGAAGAATATGGGCTTTGGATTCAATTTTTAATACTAGCCGCAGTCATTGAAGTCAGTCGAACTGGACTGATCCAAAATGGATTAATTAGATACCTAACCACTAGTAAAAAAGAAGAAATTCCTAAAATTAATACCGCTTCTCTTTTTAATAGTTTTGCGTTGACCTTCTTTATCATTGCCCTATTATTAACGATTACCAATCCTATTGTTTCTTATTACTATCCTGCACATCCTGAATTAGAAACCATGTTTTATTACTATGGAATTACGACCATAGCCTTATTACCATTTTTTCAATTCAATTATATACTTCAAGCTAACTTAGATTTTAGAGGTTTCTTTTGGGCAAGTTTAACTTACAAAGGATCACTCTTTATTTATATCCTTTATCATGTTTGGAGTGGAATAAAAATTAGCGTTTTTGACATGTCCTTGTTTCTAATTGGAGCCGCCTTTGCAGCAAGTATTGTAGGATATTTCTTCGCTAAACCTTATTTGAATTTTTCTAAAAAACTAGATTGGAAATGGGTAAAAGAATTATTCAATTTTGGAAAATTTACTTTAGGAACCAATCTCAGTACCATCATTTATAAATTTACGGATAGAAGTATGCTAGGAACAATGGTTTCTCTTGAAGCCATTGCTATTTATGAAGTTGCTATCCGAATTACTAATTTAGTTGATATTCCAGCCATTTCAATAGCAGCAGTTGTTTTTCCTCAAAGTGCTAAGAATTCATTAAGCCAAGGCAAAGAAGGGATTCGAGATATGTATGAAAGATCAGTAGCTGCAATACTTGGACTCATCATTCCAGCGATGATATTTATTTACTTGTTTGCTGAAATCGTAGTCTTTATTTTGGGAAAAGAAAAATATTTAGCCTCTGTTCCATTATTAAGAGTGACTTTATTATTTGCTCTTTTTGTTCCATTCGCTTTACAATTCGGTACTATTTTGGATTCTATAGGTAAACCTAAAATTAACTTTAGATTTGTAATCTTAGGATTAATATTAAATATTATATTCAATTATTTTTTCATATCCAGTTATGGAATTATGGGAGCCGTTTGGGGAACATTGCTAACTTATGCAGTTATGTTTGTACTTCAAATGTCCTTCTTTTATAAATGGTATGGCATTCGACCTTGGAGACCTTTTGCACTCATTCCATGGTTTTACCAAAACTTATATCAAATCGTTTTAGGTTTTTTAAATAAAAATAAAAAGATTCCTTCAGAGGATATTTTAGATAATTAGTTTTGAAAAGGATTATGGATTATAGATTCAAAATTATGGATGTCGAATAACAGGTGAATATTCAAGCGTATAAACATGATTTTGAATTAGGAGTATTCAGAAAAATTTCTTCGAAATTATTTTTCTTGAAACGCTGATTTTTTTTTTGACGCTGACTTATTATGAATTTTAAGACTTATTATGTTTTACGAATAACACGTTATAGAAAAACATAAAAATTCATAATAATCATAATAAGTCAGCGTCAAAAAATCACCATGATTAAAGATATAATTTCGAAGAAATTTTTCTAAACACCTTTAATCTTGAATCCATAATCAAAGAAACGCCCCAATCAAATATCAACGTTAAAGATTAATCATTAAAAATTAATCATTAACCATTAAAAAAAGATTCCATGCGTAAAGACATTGACATTATTTATTTCACATTATTTCCTTGGGACCATCCCTACTCTTCCGTGTCCTTTTCTTTTTCCAAAGAATTTATAAAAAACAATCGAGTATTTTATATCAATCCTCCTTACTCCTATCGAGACTTCGCAACACGTTTTAACAATAAATTTACAAAAGAGAGAATGAGTGATTTATTGTTGCATAAAATGCGTTACGAAAATCCTCCTCAATTAGAAAAATCTCCAGACAAGGATAACTTTTTAGCCGCATTGCCGCCAATGGTTCCGCCTATCAATTTCTTAAGTCCTGGTGGAATGTATAAAAAAATGCGGGAACGAAATAATCGAAAAGTTTTAGATACCATTAAAAAAGTAATCAAGGATAATAATATCAAAGATTACATTTTTATGAATTGTTACAATCCATTTTATGCGGGCTATTTACCAAGAGATGAATTTAATCCATTGGTCAATATTTATCAATGCATTGATGACATTTCCCAAAATGCCTACACGGTAAAGCATGGTTTTGAGCTAGAAAGAGATGCGGTACAAAATGCAGATGTTACGATTGTAACTTCACGAGAATTAAGAAATATTTGGAAAAAAGATTCGCAAGAAATTCATGTCGTTCACAATGCCGCTGACCTTGATATTTTTGAAAGGACATTGAATGAAAAATTCGATCGACCAGAAGAAATAAAAAATGTAACCAATAAAATTATAGGGTTTGTTGGAAATTTAGATGACCTTCGAGTCAATTATCCTTTGATGAAAAAGATTGCAGCACAGCATACTGACAAAACATTGTTACTGGTCGGGCCTATCAATAATACAGAAGTTTATGAATTAGGTATGGATAAAATGCCTAATGTTATTTTTACGGGAAGTAAAGATATTGGAGACTTACCTCGATATTTACAATATATGGATGTGGCAATTATTCCATTTTTGTTGAACACTTTGACTAAGAGTATTTATCCTTTAAAAATAAATGAATACCTAGCTGCTGGCCGCGCGGTAATCGCCACTAACTTCTCTGAGGATATTCGAACGTTTAACGAAGTTATTCATATTGCTAAAAGTGAGGAAGAATTTGTAAATTTGATTGATAAAGCCATCGACGAACATGATGCTGATAAAATCCAAAAACAAGTTGACGTAGCAAATACTAATACTTGGGAAGCTCGTGTGAATCAAGTTTGGGATATTGTTGAAAATAAACTTTAAAAGTTCTATCATGATAAAACCGAGTAAAGAAGATGTTGAAAAATACGGAATGACAAGCGGTCAACGAATGTTTGAAATAATGGCTTTGTCCATGGTGTTTTTTGCTTTAGTTGCTTTTTTTATTAAAATATTATTCCTGTAATTTTATTTACCACATATGGCACATTAGGAGGGACACATAAGGCACATAGTTTTTGACTAATGTGCCTTATGTGTCCCTCCTAATATGTCATATGTGGTTTTAAAAAATATTTATGAAAAACCGTCCTTCCATTTTATTTGAAGATGATGATATTATCATTGTAAATAAACCTGCCCATTTTTTAACTATACCTGATCGATTTGTAATTGAAAAACCTAGCCTTGTTTCTTTTCTAAAAAGTAGTCGAGAAGAAGTATTTGTGGTTCATCGTTTAGACAAAGAAACAAGTGGCGTAATTCTTTTTGCAAAAAATAAAGAAGCGCATCGTGATCTTAGTATTCAATTTGAAAAAAGAACAGTTAATAAAATTTACTTAACTCTGGTCGAAGGAAACGTCCACAAAGAAGAAGGGAAAATTGCTCAACCCATTGCCAATAATATGCGAGATTCAGGAAAAATGGTTGTGGCAAAAAGAGGTAAACCTTCTCTCACCGAATACAAGGTAGCGGAACGATTTAAAAATTATACTTTACTAGAGGCGAATATTAAAACGGGGCGTACCCACCAAGTACGCGTTCATTTTGAAAGTATTGGATATCCACTTGCAGTCGATGAATTATACGGTAGAAAAAAAGCATTTTTTTTATCAGAAATTAAATTAAAAAAATATCGTCGAGGAAAAAATTCCGAAGAACGTCCACTCATGGATCGCACCACACTTCATGCTTACCAACTAACTTTCAACCATCCGAATTCAAAAGAGGAAATGACTTTCAATGCAGATCTTCCTAAAGATTTTAAAGCGGTCTTGAATCAATTGAGGAAATGGGGAATGTAAAATCATATCAAGATTATTTTTTTATTCTGCTCTTGGGCATATTTTTCTATGTTCCATTTTTAGGAGGAGTTCATTTATTTGATTGGGATGAAATCAACTTCGCTGAAGCTGCAAGAGAAATGCTTGTAAGTGGAGATTATTTTCATGTCCAAATTGATTTCCAACCTTTTTGGGAAAAACCACCATTGTTTATTTGGATGCAAGCAATCGCTATGCACTTGTTTGGAATCAACGAATTTGCTGCACGATTTCCAAATGCCGTTTGTGGAATAGTAACTTTACTTTTTCTATTTTCTATTGGGAAAAAATTACATGATAGAATGTTTGGTTGGATATGGATAATGGTATATCTAGGTTCTATTTTACCTCATTTATATTTTCGATCTGGCATTATTGATCCATGGTTTAACTTGTTGATTTTCAGTAGTTTATATTTTTTAATTGCATCTTTTTCAAAGCAAGAAAATTTCGGAAAGGTAAAAGATAACATTTCAAAACGCAAGACTTTAATTCTTGCAGGTTTATTGTTAGGTCTTGCCATCTTGACCAAAGGCCCTGCTGCTATTTTGATGGTCGGTTTGACTGGATTTATCTATTGGGTAAGTGTTAGATTTAAAATGTTTTTTACCATTCCTCAAATATTAATCTATGGTTGTTCCGCCATAGCAATTACCGCATTATGGTTTGGGGTAGAATGGGTAATGAATGGAAGCTGGTTTATCAAAGAATTCACTAATTATCAAATCAGATTATTTAGCACACCCGATGCTGGGCACGGGGGATTCCCTGGATACCATTTTGTAGTTTTATTGTTAGGATGTTTTCCGGCATCTATTTTTGCGATACCTGCAATTCGTAAATCATCTCTCCTACTCGATCCAAAAACACAGGGTTGGCAAATTGATTTTAGAAAATGGATGCTGATACTCTTCTGGGTTGTTTTAATTTTATTTTCAATCGTACAATCTAAAATAGTTCACTACTCTTCTCTTTGTTATTTTCCATTAACTTATTTATCAGCGACTTATTTGTTTTCAGTTTTTAAAGAAAATAAAAAGATGAATTCAA
>Ga0114957_1001413_pt1 | contig 26430 bp, 27 predicted proteins | sample BantaG_FD_87175 | JGI IMG/M metagenome (GOLD analysis project Ga0114957, IMG submission 87175) | Marine algal microbial communities from Bantry Bay, Ireland - BantryBay_4 metaG | ecosystem: Host-associated > Algae > Red algae > Unclassified | place: Bantry Bay, Ireland | collected 2014-11-21
TCTGGAAAAATTTGGAGGCAGTGGAGGCACTTTAAAACTCCATCTGGAGCGTTCTGAAGTTAAAAATTTAAACAACTTTGACTGTTCGGAAATTTTTGACTTTTTTTACTGTGTTTTATTTTTGTATAGGCGGCTGAAAAAGATATACTTTAGGATTATGCTCTTCAAAAATTACATCTAAATGAACCCAAGATACTTTGTCTTCAAGTCTTATCTTAAATGGGAATAAATGTTGGTTTTGAATTATCCAGTCTCGAACCTCTTTAGCGTTCATTCCTTTAACATCAAAATCAACAGCTTTGCCAAATAAATGAGCAGAAACATAAAGAAGATTTTTGTAGACTTTGTTTTTTACCATTTGCTGCGCAATAGTTCTAAGTCCTCTTTGTTGTTTTCTGCCGTAGTTTACTTTTATTTCTCTACCTAAATTTTCTCTAATTATTAAAAGCGCATACAATAGCCTAAAATCAAGAAAACGCCAAGCTCTTTCTTTAAACTTTCGGTAAGTTCTACCGCCAACTAATTCTTTGATTTTAAAATACTTTTTGATTTGCTTCCTTACTTCTGATTCTGTCATATTCTTTATAAAAGAAAAGCCTCTAATATATAGAGGCTTTTATTGATTTTTGTTTTATTTTTTTATTCGCTTTTAATCTGCTTTTGAGCTGAATATAAGAACGATGAAGCTAAACCTGCTAATAGCTGCATAATCCAACTAACGTTTTCCCCTTCAAGAAAGGTTGTTAAAAAAGTTATTAAAGCTGATATTGCAAATACAACTATCATAGCGACGTTTCCTTTTATTGAGGAGGAAAACGTTTTAACAAGTGTCGTAGCCAGCCACACAATTGCAGGCATTAAATAAGCCACTATGCTTGCTGGACTTGAAAAATCAACTACTTCCCCTGTTTGAGCCATTACTAAGAATGGAGCAATAAATAAAATCACAAATAATAATACATTTTTAATCTTCATAATAAATATAGTTTTTGCCTATTTAGGCGGTTAAAATTAATTTTCAAAAAATTAAGCGATTTTATTGAGCGCCTTTCGAACAGTTACCTTGATTTCTTCAAGTTCAGCTTTTTCTCCCTCAGTCAAGCCTCCTTTTTCAAGCTGTCTCCTTGTCTTTCTAAAGTACTTGTATATCAGCCTGAAATTCTTTCGAAGATGTGCTTTTTCACTTGTATCAAAAATTGTGGCTATTGCTACTCCTAAAGCGGAGACATCGCTTACAGCGTTTAAAATGCCTTTTATGTCTGTGTTCTTACTCATGTTTTAATTTATAATGCTATTACTTTCTATTTTATCAACGATTCTTATTATTTCAGGCTTGTCAGGAGCTAGTTCTTTGATGATTCCGGTAATAGCTGTTAATTTTATGGTTAAAACATTTAAGTTGCTTCTTAAAGCATTTTCGCTTTTTCTAGCGGCTTCTAGCTTTAGACTAACATCTTCAAGCTTTTTACTTAAATTAGCTATTTTCATATCTTTACCACTAGAATTGCTTTCAGCAAGTTTGATTTCTGTGTTTGATTTATGCCTGTCAGTTAGGTATTTTGTTAACAATGTTAATCCACTAACAACAGCTCCCACAACAACAACCCATATAGGTTCAACACCGTCCGAACCAACGGAATTTAACATTTTGAAATATTTCACATTAAAAATTGATTTTATGAGTTCCGAACAAATAAAGGGGCTTACCAGCTTCATTTTTCATCAACGAACCTGAACAAAGCAAATTAATTACCTCGCCATTTTTAAGATTGTATTTTACAACCTGATAATAAGAACCTTCCCCTTTTATGTTTTCTTCTAAATTTTTAAAAGCAATTTCTTTGTCTTTCGGGTCAATAATTTTTTGCCAAGACTCAGCGAGATTAGGGAAATCTTTTTTGCTTTTGAAACCTAAACTTTTTCTAACTTTAGGGCTATAATATTCCATTTCAGGGTTTGATAAATCCCAAATCCAAAAGCCTCCATCGGTATTTTCGCCTACTTCTTTTAAAAGCAATTCACCTAATTCTATTACATCATTAAATTCGCCTAAAAAGATTAAAGAAGCTAATTTTAATACTGTATTTTCATGTACTTTATTCAATTTTTTTTATTTTTAATTGTTCAACATTAACGCTTGTATAGCGGTGTTTCCTGATTGATTTATAATATTACTTAATCCAGACCCAAACTGATAAGCTCCTAGCGTATAAGGCATGGTTCTAACATTACCATCGAAATCATAGCCTGCCTCCGAATGTATAATCGAAACATCTTGTCCAATGTCTAAAGCGGCATTGGTAAGATGAAAATCAGTTGTGCTTACAAAAGAAGGTGTTAAGGTCGTTATGTCGCTTTCTACGTAAGAATTCAATGAACTCGCTGCAAAAGAGCCGCTCACATTTACATTTTCAAACTCGGTATTTACATTCAACACTGCTCCGCTTTCATCTAGAAAATTGGTAGTGTTGTAAACTATGCAGTTAACGAACCTGTTCGAACTGTTGTCCATTCTCGTTCTTGCAAATGTATCGTTGGTATGAAAAGTACCACTAAGTATTTTATTGTTGTCTGCCGAATCCAAAGCCTGAAATTCATCGGTCATAAAAATAAATTCTGAATTTTTAACTATCGGGTTTATTATAACATTGTTATTTCCGCCCCCCAACTCAGCAGTAGTATTTCCAGGGCCAACTAGACCATCGTCCCAATCCGCAAAACTTATCGCGCAATAGACATCATCAAAAACAATATTTATAAATTCGTTGTCATGAGCTCCGTTAGCTATTCTAAGTCGAGCAGCTACGTCCGAATCGAACGACCAACTACCATTAACTTCAATGTTTTTCCAAGTGTTACCTTGAACAGCCACAAAAGAAGCTTCTATATTCACGTCGTTAGCAACGCAATCTTCAAATAGATTGCCTGTGCCAGACGATTTAATGACTAAACCATGACGACCGGCATTGGTTTCATTGTATCTATTAACCGTACAATTTCTAACAATGTTATTATCTCCGCCTGAAATTAAAATGTAGTAATCAGTTCCGTTGTCGCCGACCCCTAAATCGGAATAAACGTGGCAATCATCGAAAACGCCTGAATCTCCTTGTATCGCAATAGCCTCCGCTCCTGCATTGACTACGTAACATCTTGTAAGACTTGGGTTATTGCCCGACGTTCGAATGCCTAAGCCTTCATAGGGGGCAGAGCCTATTTGTGTTCCTAATGTATGACACAGAATGTTATCCGCTACAAAGTTAGCTCCGCTTGCATTTACCCCGAAATTGATATTTGTAAATTGAAAATTCTTTAAGGTAACATTTGCGGCTGAAATAGTCATAGCCGTACCAGAACTAAGGGAAGTACCTGTAATAGTCGGCATATCAAGATTGTCTAAAGCATCGGGGTAGCTATAAGCAGTAATAATGTCGCCTACTACATTTTTGTATCCTTCCCAAGTTGCGCCGCTTTCAAAACTGCTCATTTGAACAATGCCGTAATTGCCAGCTTTTACGTAAATAGTTTCGTTGGTAGTATCAGCATTGTTGGCTTCTGAAAGTGTCCAAGCGTTCGCTTCATTGCTTCCGTCATGTGCTCCTGCCCCGGTAACTGTTACGTGCTTTTGAGAACGTGCCGCAAATAAGCTAAATACAAGTAATAATAATGCAATTTTAGTTCTCATTAATCTAGTGTTATTGAAATGTTATCAACAATTACCCACTCTTCATCTGTGTCAATGACCGTATCGTAATTATTTGGATTAGCGGTTGGATGCAATATTGCTAGTCTAAATCCAGTTTCTGCCGCCGCTATTGTGACTGTTACTTCATTCCATCCAGGCGTATCACTAATTGCTATTACATTTGGACTAGTGGTAGCTAAAGCGGTGTTATTTCCTTCTTCAGTTATACGTATGCTGCCATCTGTACCAGCCACTTGATTTACCCAGAAAGTTAAAGTTTTAGTTCCTGTTGTAGGAAGTCCTGTAATACTAATATAATGTCTTGCAAAAGCAGCGTTATCCGAGTTCATAGATAAGAAACCGTAAGTACCTTCCTGTGCGTAAGTAGTCTGTACGGTACTGGCAATATTATCAGTCCATCCGCCAAAGCTATTCGCTTCGTCTGTTCCTTGACTACCGAAGTTGCCAGTTGGATAATATTCTGCGGTAGCAGGCGAGAACCACTCAAAGCCATCCCCACTAACTTTAAACACTCCTTCAGTATCTTCAATTACAGAGACAGAACCCCAATCAGTTAACCTAAAACAACTCTCATTAGTTCTACCTTTACCTTTCATAGTCGCCGTTCCTTCACACAACTCAAAAATTGGAGATGAACCATCTATTGTAAAGAAGTAGTTTTCGTCTATCTGACCGGTTCTAATATTATCTAGTGTTCTTTGAACCGTACCTGAGCGAATTGTATTATATACACGATAGCCTGTTCCTGTAACTTGGTTGGTATAAGTCAACGCTCCACTGCCTGTTATATCTAAAACAGAATGAAAACCCGTTGAAACTGAGCCTGAACCACCAGCATCGAAATCATTTTCATTTGTTACCGTAACACCAGTGGCAATGTTTGGGGATTTGGAAATGGCTCCATTGGCGCTTGTGAAACCATGACTAAGTTCAGCTATTGTGCCCGTTCCAACTAAAGTCAATAGATTAGTGGTAGCCGCCTTGATGTGATTTCCTACTGCTGACATTGTGCCAATAGTTGCGTTGTCTGTGCTAAATCTTAGAGGATTAGTACCGTCAATTACATTGTTATCATATTTGAAAACGTCTACGTTAGTTACCGCTTGATTACTACCTCCCAACCCATAATCGGAATAATTTTCAATTCTGTTGTTAGAAAAATCCCAAACTTTCGAGTCACCTGTAATGCTGGCTAAAACACCTACACTTTTTGAATTGTTCGAGTAGTTGTGTTTAAAAGTTACGTTAGTACCTCTAATCGAATAACCGAAGCCATCACCCGTGGTAGGTTTAACCGTATTGGTTGACGAGGTATTTTTTATGGTTAGATTATCAGCTAATTGTATTTGATAACCACCTTGCGTAATCGAAGGGTCTAAGTTGTAATTGTTACCGTGAAAATTATCAATAACACCTTTAATGTTGTAGCCATAGAAAAAAGCATCATCCACATCGTCGATTTGAACACCTGCTATGTCTATGTTCGCTTGCTGGCCTATTCCATTTATAAACACACCATATTCGTTCATAGCTCCCGAATTGGAGATACCTCCGTTTATTTTAATTTGCCTCATATAGACATCTTCAAAATCTTTCACCAATACGTGCGCTGCCGCATCGGTTTCAATGCCTCTAAAGTTCTTAGAAGTGTAATTTACAAGTCGAAAAGTTTGACCGTCATCTGTTCCCAGTTCATGGGATTTTGCGCCATCTTTCCCATAGCCGTCTAGGTGTAGATTTTCCCAGTCGATATGCTCAGTACCTTCTCCTTTTATAGGGGTGTTCTTATTCTCGTTAAGCCACATACCTCTAACTATATGACGCTCGTCATTTTTAGATAAGAAGAAAGGGGTTTGCCCTAATGTGTTTCCTGTGTTTTGAGTTGTCAATCCCATACCAGTAGCTGTATTATTTTCTAAATACACCTTATCCGTTGTGTTTTCGTTCCATGTCACATAATTTCTTACGTTGGTTGACACGGTGTTTTCTTGTGTAAAACTTTCCATTCCCACAGTCTTAACGACCGCTTTAGGCACTTCATCAAAATTAGAATTGTAAATCCTCCCCGAAATAGAACCGTCTGCATAAAAGAAATATGACTCATTATCAAAGCTATTCAAAGCGTCATTACTCGCTTTATCGCCTGCAAAATTCATGCTTATATTCCAATGATCAACACTAGATAGGTCAATGCCAAAAGTTGCTGTATTCAGGGGAAAGGTAGAATGAAGTCTAATTTCTGCGTTCGGGTTTTCTTTAACAAAAAGTGCAAGCCTAGCTGTTAGAGTTAAAGGGTTTGCGATGTAATAAACACCATCAGGCCAGCAATGTGCCAATCCTGTTGTATTCAACCATGCTGATAAGTCCGCATCATCTGGCAAAGTATCCTGACCATTAGCTTCTAGCATTGTGCAATTAGACGCGCTCGCTTGAATGACTTCCCGTACGCTTAAATTGTCAAAATCTACTTCCCAATCCAGAGCGGTCAAGCCGCCATGCCCCAACCTAAATAACTGCACATGGTCGCTGTCCGAAGTTGCAACGAACTCAAACGTTCTTTTGGTAGTTCCCGAAGCTGCCGTAATCGTTAAGCTGTTACCAACAGGGCTACTACTAGTGTCGTCTGTATCTCTAATCGTATATTGACGACCGACGGATTCCAGACTTTCTATTTCGTCAAATTCGATTCTATATGTTTTGCCCGTCTCGTAAGTAACAGCTTGTCGCAAATAAGAGAAGTTGCTAGCAGCTGGCACTTCTAAAGTTCCTACTCCATTCGCTATAACTGCCCGACTTTTCGAATAATTAGTATCGGCATCAAAAGTTCCGTTAATTACTAAATTCGAACCTAGATTTTCGGCAGAAGGAAGGTCTAACAAAGTCTGCCCTTGCAAACCTATCTGTCCGTTTTCTACAACTAATTTAGGGGTGTTATTTGATCCCGGTATATGCGCTCCGTTTTCTTGAGCAAAAGCTAGAAAGGAAAATAAAATAAGTACTAATAATGTTATCTTTTTCATTTTAAAATTGATTTTTGATTTGTCCACTTAAATAGTCCGCAAAAACTTCACCGCCTAGTGTATTGAAATGCAAGCCATCGGAAAGCATTTTGCCATTAGAACCATCATTTTCTAACTCGGCGATAATTCCCGATTCGCTTGTAGATTCAATAACTGTTACCCCCAATCGGTTGCACATTGTTCTTATTAAATTTCCAATGTTGTAAATGGTTAGATAGGGTCTATTTGCTACTGCGGATTGTGTAGGCAAAGACCAAAATATTCTAACCTCTGGGTGATTATCTCTTAAATAATAAAGGGCTTTTCTAGTTGCGTTCGCTAAAGTTAAATGGTCTAAAGTGCTTACATCTTGGGCGTAGGCATCGCTGTAACTGCCCATTGCTGAAGCGTAATCGTTTGTACCCAGCACTATTATGATTATGTCAGGTTCATCTGTGGGGTGGTCTTGCTCCCATTTTTTAATAGAGTTCCAGAGACGATTGTCGTTGCTCCCATTTGTAATTGTAGTGGTAGATTCTACGGTAGAACTATTCCACGTAACTCGCTGCCCAGCTACTGCAAAATTTTTGAATGTTGCATTGCTGAATATACTTTCTAAGTTGTCTACATAAGCCGTTTCATTTGCTGTAATACTGTCCCCGAACAGAACAATACTTTTATCGAAGGTGTCTGAAGAAGAAATAGACACATCTTGATTTCCTGTCTGCGAAGTAAGAGTTAAAATATCGCCGTTGATACTTAATGTTTGGTCTGGGTCGCCTGAGCCGCTTAAAGCCGACAACTCTGCATCTAAATTAATCTTACGTACAACATCATTATCAGTATTGTAAGCGTCGTCGAACAAAAACTCTTGTAAAATGTTTGATGTTACTACTGGCGTTCCCGATTGCGAACTGGTTTGATTTACAGTAATGCGAAAACTAGAGCCAACTCGTAAATAATTATTCCACGACTCGGTAATAGAGTTGTTGTCATAAAAACCTTGTCCAATATTAAATATACCCATTTTCGAACCCAATGTTGTTTCGAAATCTGAAATATAAACCCTACCCCCGTGCGGAGGATTATTAGAAACTCTGTAATCCATAGACATATTACCAACTTCATTACCTTGATTTACGTAAATCAAATTATTAGCGACAGGGTCGTCAGTCGAATCAATATCTAAATTTGGATAAAGATTTGTTAGCCAAGCCAAAGCTCTGGCATCATTATGAAGCGAAGTTAAATCTAAGGTTTGGCTGTTTTGCAGTCCAACCCCTAAAGTAAACACGCTGTTTGACTCTGTTATTGAGTCAAGAAAATCGTTGCTATTATTTGAGCCAAAAACAACATCTACTAAACTTGTTCCATTCCAATATTGTAATGTTCCAGCTTTATTTACAAAGCCTCTGTATGAAGATGTTAAATTAATATTACCTACTTCTGCTGCCGTTTGCTCTTTATACATAGTACCTTCTGATACGTCTAAAACAGTTTGACTACACCCGTAAATAGGTAAGAGCAAAAAAAACATTAATTTTACTAAGTTTTTCATTTGATCGCAATTTAGATTCAACAAATATAGTTGTATTATTTTTAATAAAAAATTTTTTTAATTGATTTTTTTTTCGTATAGAAAGTCATTTATTAAAGTATCTGCATTTCATTTATTTTAAATACTTTTGAAGCATCTCCTATATCCGCGGGTATTAAAAAGTTATCATCTATAATTATACCTTTGAACCAATGTTTTTGATTAGCTCCATCAACCCAACCTTCTATTATATCTTTATTTTCAAATTCATTTAAATCAACATTTCCATTTCCTTTTTTTACATCCCATTCATTATTATTTGTATCTTCAATTGTTACAAATAATTTAGCCTGTAAAGATTCAACTTCTTCAATAGTATGATTATGTTGCTGTATAGCAAAATCTTTATAATAATCTATAAAGTCATCTAAATCTATTTTTAAAGTTTTATTATCATTTGGAACAAATATAGCTATATAAGCCTCTTCTTCGTTTCTTTGCAAATCATAAGATTCTAATTGTCCAATATTTTTTGCGTTTTCAACAAATTTATTGACCGCATTTACTACGTATTGTAATTTTTGTGATAATGTCATAATAATTTAAAATTTAATGAAGTTGGGGTTGCCTGCAAATAGAGCGGGAATTTCTACGTCTAGATCTCCAAAATCGTTTGTTTCTATTTCGTTTATAAGGTTACTGTAATTTTTATTTGTTTTAAGCATTGCAGCTATTAATTTGTTTAAGTTAGTGTTTTCAATATCTTCTAATTCAAATGGTCCGCTTTTAATGTATCCCTCTCCATTTATAAAAACGTATTCGCATGATAAAGCAATAGTTAGTTTTAGTATAGCATCTCTACTCATCTCTTCAAATTCAAATAAATCTCCCTCACTTACAATTGAAGATATTAAATGAACTGAGTTGTCAGTTATTATATTTTCAACTTCGTCTTGAATAATCATAGATTTATTAGATAATGGTATTCTAATAAAATGATGTATATTGTATTTATAAAATATGTCTCTATTGTTATCGTTAAAATACTTTATAGCAACTGTTCCTTCGTGAATATCATCTATTAATATGTTTTCACTTAAATAATGTTTTGTTTCAAATTGTTCGTCTTCAAACGTTATTAAAACATCATAAACGCCATTTCCGTATATATTCCAAAATAAGGTGAAATCAAAAACGTTGTAATTTAATATTGTTTGAACAGACTTAACTATAATTGAAGTTGCTGATATTGGCTTAAAATTTACATCAAATATTACAGCTTGACTATTTACAGAGTCTAAAAAAACAGTTTCTTTTATTTTAAAAACCCCGTAATTTTTTAATTCAACAGTGTTGCCTACTTCAGCAAAACTAGGTAGACCGCCATTTAACTGGTATGATTCTTCAATATTTTCTTCTGAATCATAAATATTGCCTCCGTTGAAATAAACCGCTATGCTCTCAGATGTATAATATATCATTGTAGCGTCCATTCCTTTAAAAACACTTATATTATCAGTTAATTGATTAAGATCAATATTAAATTCTTGATTATCATCTTTTCTTAGTTTAACATTAATATTTTCAAAAGAACTTTTCAATTGTATTTTTGTAGTATCGTTGTTTTGAAACAATGCTTCTTGACAATAATTTATATTGTAATGAAATTCATTATCAAAACTGTTTAAACTATTTTTAAATACGGTTAAATTATTAATATTCTGTTGCAATTTAAAACTTAAAGCATTAGCTTTAGATATGAATATAATTTCTTCTTTATCAGAAGAATACTCTGTAACGTTGAAAAATATACTTATTTGAGAGCCTAGAGAATTTCCGTTATAGTTATCTCTTATTCTTAAATGGTTTTGCCCTTTTGGTAAATTGTGAAAAGATGTACTTGTTTGCCAATTCACTCCATCTACAGAGTATTCGTGAGAAACAGTTGAAGATGTTAACAATTTAATTTTAGCAGAGCTTCCTGATAAAGAAGAAGACGTATCAATTTTAAAATTATTCGATGTTAGCTTCGGTATGTATAAAAAACTTGTTCTAGGATATTTAGTATACGCTTCAAAGTCTCCATTTGCATCTTTTCTACGCAACTCTATAAAATACTTAACATCTCTTAAAAGATCTCTACTGAATTGATTGCTAAGAGATAAGTCTTCAGAATCATTATTTATTTTTATATAGTTAAAATTTTTATCAGTGTTTAATTCTAAATTAAAATTAATTAACGGTTGAGTCAAAGAAGCTGTTATATTATCAGATGTTATATTTAATCTAGCATTAATAAGTATTGGACTATTTTCATTACTTATTACGTGTTGCGCATTTTCTGTTACAACATCTATAAATGTATAGCCCTCAGATTTAAAAGTTATTTCTAATATTCTTTCATTTCTTACTACATTAAATTTGCTATCTCCATTGTAATCATAATTAAATTTAGATTGATATAGAGAAGCAGCTAATTCACCTGTTATAATAGTATCAGCTTCGTTTTCACTATTTCCAGAAGAATTATTTATATAAATATAACCCTTAGCGTTACCTGGATTATAGTTAGATAAGTATCTTTCATAATAAGGCCCTAATTCTACGCCGCTAGATGATTTTAATCCAAATTTAATCAGGCTGCCTGATTCAAAATGTTGATCGAATGTTATTGTTATTTTTGAAAATGCCATTTGTATTCTTTAATTGTTATATGCTTCTATAAATTCAAACTCGCCGCTTTTTGGTTGAAATGATGTTAAATAGCCGCTTTGTTTTTTACCCTCTGGGTTTGAAAAACTAAATTTAAAATAATAATTTGGAACCATTACTAATTCATCGTTATATAACACTTGTGTTTTACCTAATATTAAATTAAGTAAATTTTTATCAACTTTATGATTAAAAGTTATTTTGTTTGGCTTAAACAATGGCGGACTCATTTTTTTAACAAGTATAGATTGATCTTCGGAAAATGATTCTGTGTCTTCTTTAAACCATGTTTTTAATGTTGAATTGCCATCTGAATCTGAATGAGATACATTTTTAGATAAATTAATGAGTTCATTCATTCCAGCTCTTAATACCCAAGAGTGTCTAAAAAACATTCTTAATGGTGTAAATAAAAACGATTTGAATGTGCTTGAATAGCTTAAATTTTCAGGTTCAAATCTCAATCTATCTGCCCACTCTTTTTGCACATAAGTTCCAATATTATCAATATTTCTTTTTAGATCTAAAAACCAATTGTTATCATCTTGAGATGTATCTTCTTTTGGAAATAAATCTGCTGGAAGTTTTCTTATTAACTCACTACCTATATCATCTGCTCTTATTGATGAAACTTGTCTGTAAGTATTTGAAACTTTATTTATAGGTGTTATTCTGCTAGTTTTTCTATTAGGCTCATCCAAACCAACAGCATCATCATATTCCCCTCCTTTAGAATATCCCATTTCAATAGTACTAAAATAATCTTCTTTTTTTATTTTGCTTTTATAATTGTATATTTCTTTATTTAACTCTACTACAGTTTCATTTTGATAAAAATATTTTAAATCTTCAATAACTAATTTTTGAACTCCGTCTATTATTTCTATTCCAACTCCAATGTTAAAAACAGCTTTTAAAGAATCTATTATATCATCTAGAGAAGAAGTCATAGACTTATATAATTCGTAACTTGAATCAAAATTTCTTATCCAATAACCAGATATTATACCTATTAATCCATACTCGCCATCATTAATATAACCTAACTCTTTTCTGCCAAATAATCTAGAATTAAAAGCATCTTTTCTACTTGTAATTATATTCATCAATCTATCTACAGCTTCATGTATAAATAGAAATTCATGATTAGTGGTTTTTTCTTTTTTAGTTAATAGAGATACGTTTATATTCCAAGAGTTAACCCAAGCAAAAGTATGTGGATGAATATTTCTATTCCAACCAACCCCACTGACTGGACTAATAATATGTTTTAATCCTAAAATTAAACCTTCATTATAAGCTAAATCAGTTATTCTTATTGAGCCACTATGGCTCAAATTATTTAAGTCTAAATTAGTTATATTGACTTCATGTAAATCTGTTACACTAACAATTTCATATTCTAATTCATCAACAGGTCTAACTAATCTACATAATTGCAATATCAAACTTCTTCTATTAAATGATGAAGAGCTTTCGACTTTAAAATCAACGTCAACATTGTAAAATATATCTAATTTCAAATCTGTACTTTCAAAATCATTTGGATTTGTTGAGTCAACAAAAAACATTTTAGTAGCTTGATCTACATTTATATCCATAGCATCAGGAGAAGATATTCTACTACTTGTTTCTTTATCTGTTTTCATTATTGGAAAACTATAATTGAAAACTCCATTCACTCCATTTGAATTTCCTATTAAATCTATTTTCTGCTTACCTCCATCCAATTCAATATAATCTGAGTTTAAATCATCTGGGTCTGTTATAGGCGATAATATATTGTCTTCGTATAATTCTATTCCATCTAATTCCGTACTATTTGTTTTAAGCTTTTCTAAAAGAACATCATCAATTGAATACTCTCTTTCAAAATCAAATTCATCTGATTTTCTAGAGTCAATAATATTTTCAAGTTTATTAGAATTAAATTTAACTGATAAATTATGATTGACTTCTGACTTAGTAGTGTAATCAACATATCCAACATAAACTAGAGCCCATTTAATAACCCCCCCAACTTCAGTCAATTCGTATTTTTTAAGCTCCATATTAGAGTTAATTCCTAAAGCTTCAAAATCAGCTTGAATATATTCTTTAGCTTCTTTATGAAAAGTTAAATCTCCTGTAAATTCAATTAATATACCATGATAATCTTCATGCCTAACAAAATTAAGATCATCGTTATTCCATCCTGAAGGCTCTTTTATTTTAAGCTCAGGTTGAACGGCAGATTTAAGTCTAAATCTTACGTGGTTTGATTTATCTACTCTTATATCGTACATACTAATTTGACCATCTTGAAATAGAAGACTTATAGTTATCATTACTAGAAGTTTCTAAATTTATATTATTAATATTTTTAGCTTTTTTAAATCCATCTGAAACAGCTTTTGTAACATCTTTTAAAAGTTTACCTTCTTCTCTAGACGCGTAAGCTCTAATGTTTTTAATTTTAAACAATTCAGATTTAGAACTCATTTCATCGTAGTTTTTATAGACTGTATCTCCTTTCTTTAAATCAACTACAGCGTTCTTTTTATCAGTAGATAATATTCTACCATTTCTTTCTACGTACTCTTTGAATGCTCCATCGTTAATCATAGCTTTTTGATTTTCAGATAAATTTTCAACTCCATCTTTATACTGAGGTATTGGTTGAGCTATAACAGTTGCAGCCTGCGCCGCTCCTAAAGCCGCTACAACTCCAGACATAATTCCAGCTGTTATACCATAATCATCTTTTGGAAAATCAGCCCATATTCCTATTATAGCTCTAGCGGTAGATATTGCTATATCAGCTAAAGCAAATTTCTTTCTAGCTTTAGCTTGCTTTTGTTCTTGATCTAGTCTTTTTTTATCTAATTGTTTTAGCCTCTCTTCTTTGTTTCTTTCTAAAGTAGCTTGTTGCTCATCATCTCCTTCAGCTAAAGCTATTAACCTATCGTATTTTTCTTCTTCAGCGGCAATTTCAGCATCTATGTATTCTAATTTTCTTTCAAAAACAGAATCAACTAGTTCACCTATTGAAGAGGTAAAAGCTTGAGCTAAATCCATAGATTCATCAAATACTTTATCCCAATCAGCTGTGTCTAACGTAGCTTTAATTTGCATTGAAGCTTCAAGAGAATTTACTTCTCTTTTAAGCTTAGATATGTATTCTGAATTTTCTTCACCTGATTTTTCAAGTATTTTAATTTCTTCTTTTAATATTCTAATTTTAACTTGTATAACAGAATTAGCTGCTTCTATAGCTATTCTAGCTGACTCTTTATCTAAACGCTCTTTATCTGCAGCTGTTTTCTTTGAGGCATTAAAAACTTTTTTAGCGGCTATTAATTGTTTAGAAAATTTATCTTTAACAATATCTTCTCTTGACTGACTAGTTGTATTAAAAGTAATTTCTTTTGACTGCTTAGCAAATTTATTGTTTAATTTTAATAAGTCATCTAAAAGCCTTGTAGCTTCAAATTTTATATGAGCATTTTTTTCATCTTCTAATTCTTTTTGCCTAGCAATAAATTTTTCTCTAGTTAGGTTTCCTTTAGATACAGAATTTTCTAATGATTTTAACTCTTTAGCTAAACTATCTTCTACATCTTTCTTTTGAATTTCAAACTCATTTTTTCTAATAAAAGTTTCTAATCTTGCAGATTCTTTTATTGCAGATAATCTTTTTCTTAAATCAATAGTTTCATCTCCAACAATATCTTTATTAGCGTTTAATGATATGGCAGCAATTTCATTTGCAGTCTTTATTGTAAAGTCTTTTATAGCTCTAAGATTTCTTTGAGTTTTAGTTACAGTTTCGTCGTCTATGAATTGAACGTCAGACTCTTCTACAAGTTTTCTATAAATATTGTATTCGGCAGTTGCTTTTGATAATTGATTTTGAGCTGATTTTAATTCTTTATCTTCCCCTAAGAAAAATGAAGCTCCAGGTTTAGTTTTACTTAATTCTTCTTTTTTAGCTTCAAATTTGTCAACTAAATCATCATACTTAGCTCTAGCTGTAACAAAATTTTTGTATTTTTCATCTAATTGTTTAGCAGCATTTTTCTTTGATATTTCTTCAGCTTCTTTATCTTTTCTTATTCTTATAGCTAGTATTTCATCTAAACTATCTTTAATTAATTTTATTTCTTCACCTGTAGCTGTTTTTAATCTAGCTTCAAGATTTTTTTTCCTTATATCTAAAGCTTTATTTTGTTCATTTCCATTTGTAGTTAATTCAACAAAATTAGCTGCTGATTTTTTTAAACTTTCTTTAAATTCTTTTTCATCAGCTATTATTTTTATTCTCAATTCTTGCTCTCCAGTAGCAAATATTCTAGCCCAACCATCAATAGTCTCATTTAGCAATTCTAAAAACCCTCCTAATACTTTTTTAATTACACTATCTCCTTCAGATATGTTTTTAATGAAAGTTTGCCAGCTAGCAGTTAATCTATTTTGTTTAGACACTAAAGTTTCTATTCTATCGGCATTTTCAATACCGTAAGCTCTTTCAACAGCTTTAGCAAAATTAGGTAAAACTTCAGCTGATAAGACTTCACCTTTTTTAAGCATTTTATCTAATACTGGAATCGTTACCCCCATTGATGCAGCCATTATACCCATTGCTCCTGGTAGTCTTTCGCCTAATTGTCTTCTTAATTCTTCAGTAGAAACTTTTCCTTTAGAAAGCATCTGCTCTAGCGCTAAATACACACTAGCTAACTCATCAGTTTTTAAACCTAATGTAGCAGCAGCTTTAGTCATTGATTCAAATATATTTTCAGTATCTCTAAGCGATAAACCAGATTCTTTAGCAGCCGCTAAAAACCTACTCCATCTTAAAGTTGTTGAAACTAATTCCACTCCATAATCTTGAGTTATTTTTAAAAGAAATCTTTGTGAATTTTCATAGTCAAAAGATGTTTTAGTTATTTTTTCAAGTGTAAAACTAAGCGAATCAAATGTCTTAATATTTTTAAAAACATTAAGAGCTAAAAATCCTAAATTAGTAACTAAAGATAATAAGCCTCCAGCCTTAAGTAAACCCCTTATACTTAAATCTAATTTTTTATTACTATTTGCGCTAGCATTGGTTGCAGCTACATTTTTTAATTTAGCACTTGAATTTCTTTTTGTAGCGCTTGTGGATGCAGTTTGAGTTGCAACTAAAGATTTATAATTTGCCGACAAATAATTTATTCTATTGCCCAATAATGCTATTGTAGATTTTAAATTTTTTACATTAGCCTCTAAAGCTGCAAAATTAGCCTTGTTAGCCTTATTCATATTTGAAGATGCAGACTTAATTGCATTTATTTGAATAACTAAAGCTTTTACTTGAGCTATGGCGTCTTTAGCATTTATTTTTAATTTACCCATTATTGTTTTGGATTTTTACTTTCTAAAATTTGATTCCAATAAATATACTTTTTTATGCTGTCTTTATATATATCTATTCTATAAGATAAGGGTATTCCAGCTTCTAAGTACATGCAATTTTTTTCAATATCTCCCTTTGAATCATCAACTTCTTTTAATGTTTTTAAATTTATTTTTTCAAGTTTTACTTTGTGTATTTTAAGCCTATTTTTAATACCTAATAAAGATCTACTAATTCTTTTTATTTGCGGCATTATTAATTTAGCTGTATCTATTGGAAAACCAAACTCTTTAATTAAAAGCAAAACGTTTATATCTAAAGTATCTATATATAAAGATAATATTTTTTTTGCTGCATAATACTTAGCTTCCAAGTATTCAACGTTTATTTGCTCTTTATACTTTTTTATAAGCTTTTTATTATCTGTTAAAGCGTTGTATTCGCAAAGTATATCAAAAGCCGCTTTTGCAAGTTTGTCACCCCCAACTTCATTTTTTTTATTAACTTTTAAAAAGTTGGAATCCTTAGTTTCTGCAAATTCAAAAAAATTATAAATGGGTAGTTCAGAACAATTTGTATAATACTTTTTATTTTTCATTAAAAAAAATCTAATTCAATTTCTCCTGTTGATGATGTTAAGAAAGGTAAAGAATTGATTTTAGCTTCAACTCCTGGGTCTATAATCTCGTTGATTATAAATTTTTTTTCATTTTCCGTAAACTCTAAAATATCTACTCCGTATTTATTTACTAAAGCACTCGTCTTTTCGTCGCTTGAATTTAATATTAAATCAAACCCTGAAAGTTGTAAATAAAATCCTTTGTAAAAAAGCCCACTTTCTCTTAAAGTAACAAACGAAGAGCGTTTGTTATTTTTTTTCTTCAATAGAATTGTTTCCCTAGAATAGGTTGGGGTTATCAAATCCCCTGAGCCGTCTACACCTTTTTGATATAATCTATTTTTAACTAAGCCTACAATTTCGCCTTCATTTTTTTTAATTATATTAGATACAACCTGTTCTAAAGTTAAATTAAATTGTATTAAGGCTAATTTATATCTCGATAGAATCATTTTATTTTTTTTAAGGGGCTTAAAAAAGCCATTAATTAAGCCCCATTAAAAAAACATGCATCCTAGTACAGCGGATGAACACAGAACAAAAATTTAAACAACAACTGCTGAAGTTGGGGTTGTACTACGATACAGCACTCCATTAGATTCGGCAACTGTCGTATTTGTATCGCCATTAAAATGCGTTACAGTTACTGTTTGTCCAGTTGTTACTGCAGCGTCTAATGTAAATACGTAATTTCCAGGTGTAGCTTCTGCTACTGCGGTTATATTAGCTGTAGCTCCATTAACTTGAATTGAAACGTTGGCTTCTGATAAACCTTCTACTGAAGAATTTCTATCTGCCGCTAACATGACATTTAAAGATAATTGAGTATCGTTGTTTGCTGGAACAGTTTCAAACTCAATCAAAGTTCCATTTATTCCAGGAATATCGTCTGGAGCAAAATCCAAGTTTTCAGCATGAACAATATCATAATTTTCATCCCATTGAAGTCTATTTAAAAATTGAACAACTAAAGATTTCATTTCAGGGTCTCCGCCTTCCATTCTTCTTTTAGTTAATTCAGCTGTTGTATGACCAGATGTAAACCCTTGATAATTTCCATTTGATTTGTTGGCTAACATCCAATTACCTTCGTCGTCTCCTATCATATAATCATAAGATTTGAAAGTAGTCATTTTAGCGATTTCTTTATAAAAATCATGGCCTTCTTCAAACATTAATTTATACTCAGGCAAACCTAATAGGTTTCTTCTTTTACCACCTTTTGAATTTGTGTAATAACCATCTTCTGATGACACGTCTTCAAAAGCGCTAGCTCCAATAATAGGAATAGCGTCGCCCTTTTTTATTAGGTTTGTTAAATAAGCTAAATTGAAATCAGCTGTTCCTAATATTTCAGTGCCTTTTCTAAGTGCTATCAAGTGTGTTGGTGTTCCAAACAGTGATAAACAACCTAATTTACCGGTATTAGCGCCTCTAGCGCCTCCGCAAGCTTTTTTGCTCGCTATTGATCTAATTTCCATTTTTAATTTTTTGCTTGTTAATTAAATCTTGATAAACGCTTTGATTATCAGTTTCGAAATTACTTCCGATTTCATATTTTTTAGGGTTTTTAAACCCTACTGTAAAAGCACTTATAACTTCACCTTTAAAGATTTTTTTTTCTTTAGGTTCAGCAGCTTTTACAACTACTTTATCTTCATTTTTTGCCATTTTTAAATTTTTAATACGTTATTTAAACCAGTTGATATTGCTGGTATATTAATTTCTAATTGCTGTTCTTGATTTCCTTTCATTTTTATTTCTCTTAAGCAACCGTTGTTTATTGAAAATGATAGATACAATTTTATTGCGTCCCATCTAGCTCCTGTAAAATTTTCTTCTCCAGACAATAAATCATCACTGTAATTAGGAAACTTTACAAATTCTCTTTCTTTATTAATTTTAACGGTGCTAGCTTTAGTTAAAGACTCTACAACCATATTCATTAGCGGTATTAACACTTTTTTATACGTTGTTTTCAATCTAAGCTTACTGCTAAGATTTTTATCTGTATCTACAGCTAATATTAATGGTAAATCTTCTAATTGCAAGGTTTTACCAATATGCTTTTCTTTGAAAGGATATAGCAACCAAATAAGAGGATAAGGCTTGCGTTTTTCAAGCTCGTATTTTTTAAGAAAAACTTTTATCTCATGTTCATCTCCAAAATGAAAAACTGGTTTGTAACCTTCTGAGTTTTCGCTAACAACCATTGCTGGTAAATATTGAAATATATCATCTAGTTTATCCTCTAATATTATTGTATTTGTAGAACTCATTAAAATCCAAATCTGTTTATGTGTCTTATGTCTTTGAAATGTACATTTTTGTAAAAATCAGTATATGCTTTATTCATGTCTTTTATGAAATCGTATAAGCTAACTTCTTTGTTACCTTTGTAATAATCTAAACCTAATAACTCATGCTTATAAATAACTTTTTCGGATTTACATTTGCCTTGAACTATGTCTACATATTTATTCCACGCGTCAACAACTTTTAAGGTCGGGGCTACTACTTGAGCGTTTTTAACCTTTTCTTTAATTTGTCCAACAGTTGTGTTAGTTACATGTTGTCTTCTTTCGTGTCTACAGTATGCGTAATAAGCTAAAAAACTTCTATTATATTTTTCAGCTGTAATAGGGGTTTTAAATCTAATTCCCCTCCAAGCCTTAAGCTTATTAGTTCTCGCATCTAAATAGGAGTGACCATTTAAAAGCCACCCCCATTTTTCATGCGCCTCATCTTTTAATAATGTGGGCCTATCTAAATTCAATTGACTAGCAAACTCATTATAAAAAATGAAACCAAATATATCAATAAAGCACTCTTCTTCATAACCACTTATTATTTCAGAAAAATTATTTGTAGTCTCAAGTAGTTCTTCCGTTATAGAAGGCTTAGCTTCAGGTATATAAATATCTCCTTTATAATATGTGGTATTTGTTATCATGCTTTATAAATCAGTCTATTCTTTTACCACTTTTTTAGGCTCATAAACTTTGTGGGTTTTAATGATTTTACCTACTTTAATTTTACTAACTAAAGCGTTAGCGGTACTTTTGTGATATGTTTCAACATCACCTACTTTTTTAGATCCATGAGATTTAGTAAACTCAACGTCTACATAACCAGTTGGAACTTGTTTGCCTTTTTCTTCAGCCATAATATATTGCTTTATAAATTAAAAAATTATTTTTTTCTATTAAGCAGCTTCAATTGCAGCTTCAATAGTAGCTAAATCATCATAAACAAACGCGCTAAGATCAAGATTCTTAACATACTGAAAGAATCTACTCTCTCCTAACATTGTAAATTTGTTTGTAATGAATTGGTCGTTAATCCATCCGATTCTAATTGAAAAAGGAATATAATTAACTAAATTGTATTTTTTCATATCCCCAACAAATACTTTGCCATTTGGAATTTTAATCCAAGGGCGAATAGTAACTCCTCCAATTGAAACAGAATTAAAAAGACTAGCTTGTGGATATAATGGCAAACCATCGCCATCTTTAGCAGATTGAAACTCTAAGAAAAAATCTAAGGGGCTAATCATAACAACATTTGCTTTTTTAGGCATTTCGTCTGCAAAAGCTTGCGTTGTATAAATGTCTGTAATAACAGCGTTAATTTTGTCCATGAAATTACTTTTTCCATTTTCAAATTTATCAGCCATTGCTCCAACTACAAATGTTCTAGCTAAGGTTGTTACTCCAGAAGGAATTTCACCTGCACCTGAACCAAAGTACAATCCATTAACTTTAAACAAGTCGTGTTTTTGTCTTAAGTATGTGCGAGCTATAGAAGATAATCGCGTGTAATCAGTTACAGCTTCTTCAGTTAAAATTTCATAAGCTGCAATTTTCTTGGGGCGAGGGTGTCTTGTTTCCCATTTAAAATCAATTTGAGGCTTTTCAGCTCCTTCAGCTACAAAATCATAATCACCGTCTTTTGGAATCATTTCAGTATAAGTCGCAAAAGGTTTTCCTGTTCTGGAAACGTTCATGAGGCTAATAAGCCCATTATCGTTTCTAAGGTCAAAATCACCTAATCTAGCAACAGCTACATTTGGTACGGCATCAATTTGATTTCCATTGCCTGTGGTAATGTCTTCAGGCGCTTTGTCAACATCTTCATAGGGATTAAAAACAATTTCACCAGAACCTTTGTGGTAAATATTTTTAATTTCGCTTTGATTTTCTTTAAGAAAAGATGTAAATTTTTCTTGAATAGTAACAATACGTTTTTCTTTCATTTCTTCAATAAAATCTTCAAGAGCTTGGCCTTGTTTTTCAATTGCAGAAATAGCCTCTTTCAACTCATTTTTTGTAGCCCCTTCATCCTGAAGTTTTTTAAGCTCATCTTGAGTTTCTTTAAACTTTTTGTCTAAGGCGTCAGCAATTTTTTTATCTTGCTCTTGCTGCCTTTTTTCTTCTTCCGTCATTTTTAACGATTTAAAAAAATTATTATTAGTTGTTATTTTGTTTGCTATAGTGCTTTCGCGGCTATAAACTTAAAGCTTAGTGCTTTCGCGGCTAATTAATCTCCAGCCAACTCTTTACTGGAGAAACTCTTTTATTTTTTATTGTTTTATTTTCAGATATTGATATTGTAGGTGTTATTTGATTGCTTCCTAAAACCACAGCTGAACCTTCAATTGCTTTAGCTTCTGTTACAGCCCAAAAATATCTTCTTTTTTCTAAATCAACTTTGTTTACTACAAATTTAGAATATTTTTGCCAAGCTTCATATTTAGCTCCATAATCTTCATCATTAATGCATGTTATCATTTTAACGTAACGCATTCCAACACTGTGATTATCAACCCTCCCTTCTTTATATTCATTAAACATAAAAGCGTTTCTTTCGCGCTTAACTATAGATTCAAAAACTAAAGCTTGAGTTTTACCTTCAACATCATATCCAAGTTCTTTCCAGTTATATTCTTTAGCGTATGCTTTTAAGCTATCGCCATCTGATATAACTTTATCAAAAGCCATTTTATGTTCTTGTAAATGCTTTATTCTTTTGTTTTCAGATAAAGATTTATCCCATAATCCTTTTATGTGAACATCTCCATGTGAATCTAAAAGATTAGTTGTATTTATTACAGCTTTAACTTTCAACTCATTTGAATCAGCTAAATTAGATTTAGATGCTATTCCAAAATCTTTTAAAGTTTGAATACCTCCAGTAAAACTATCAGCATATTTTAATGCAGATTTTTTAACGTAAAAAATATCACTTTCTTTTTCTACAAGAAAATCAAATAATTCTTTATCAGTTTTAAATTCAGGTATCTTAAACATATTTATTTTTTTACAATTATATGATCTTTAACTTTAATATTACGCAATTCTAATTCCTTCTTCAATTGCTCTTTTTCTTTCTGACTCAATTTTTGAGTTGCCATTGTTTTCTTGCTGTCCATTATTTGAAGTATTTTGAATTAATTCTCCCAATTTAGTTCGCTTGTCAATATCAACCATTTCCAATGCTAATTCTTGTGGAATACCAACCATTAACAAAGCTTTTAAAGCTGTAGCTTGTTTAAATACAACGTCATACTTTTCTAACAATATAAATTGCATTATAGGCATGTGCGTGTAATCGCCTATAATTTTGTCATCACCTTTATTTTTATTAAATACCGCGCAAGCGCTATTTAATGAAGGTTGTATCTCATTTTGTATATAAGATACCATTGACTCTTTAAAATTATTATATGTTGTTTTTTTAGCCTCTAAAGATAAAATGTCTTTAGGTATGTGAAGTGCACTGTAAATTATGTTGCCGTCTACTTTTACACTTTCGTCTAAGCCTAAATCTCTTAGCGCAATATGTAATGATTTGTAAGTTAAATCAGATTTTGTGACAACACCTCTTTTGCGATTAAATGCTAAACCTATTTTATTATTAAATAAATTTTCAACTTGCTCTTTTTCTTCAGGTGATAATGGGAAACCTTCTTTTTTACCAGAAATTAATTCTTTGCCATTTGTTTTAAGAATTATATTTTTAGCTATAAGGCTGTCATGCGTATTTATAAGTGTTTGTCTTAATCCATCTAATCTACTTTTAGCTGTAAATGGATTTTTATTAAGCATGTTTGGTAAGTCGTAAAAGAAAAGTAAATCTTTTATTCTAAACTTAGAATTTTCACCATTTTTATCATAAATAATAAATTCATTTAAAGCTTTTTCACTAGTAGACCTAAAAGTTCTTTTATTAAAATTTTCTGGCCATTTAATCAAATCTTTATCTAAAACAAACATTGACTTTGCATCGTCAAAACCTAATATTTTTTTTTGAGCTACAACAGCAACTCCTTGAGCTATCATAACAAACATTAAGGTTTCTAAAAAATCCTCTTTAGTTTGATATTGATTTGGATTATCAATTAAATCTAAAAATTTATGATCTAATATTTTATTTTTACTATGTTTTTGTATTACTGAAAAATTTGCTTGAGAGAAGATTTTAGATACAAATAATATTGCAGGCGTAAGTATTGGGTGGTTTTGAGCCATCTGCAAATTAGAAGCTCCTTCATACCATTTGTGTATACTTGTTAAATCATAAAAACTGTCTCCTGACTCATTTCTCATCCAGGAAGGCCAGCTCAATTTAGGTAGACTTAATCTCATAAAAACAAATGTACCTTGAAAATAAACAAAAAAAAATTTTTTTAATAGATTTTTTTTGTTTATTCACGCATAATCATATTTTTATACCAAGATAATTTACAAGATAAGTTATTATATATCTTAAAGCATCCATATAGTGATCGTCTTTTTTAACTGGGTTATCAGTTGGCTTTTCATATCTATCTAATTCCCAAGAATAGTTATCGTATTCTTTTTTAAACGCAGCTAAATGCTTATCTAAACCGCTAACAAAATATATCGTAAAACCTTGTACTACTGTTATTCCAGGCGAAACAGAATTATTTCCCTTTTTAGCTTCAACAGCTAAATAACCTATATCACGCATTATATTAACATATTCTTTTTTAGCTGGGTCACAAGCAACTAAACTAGTATGCTTAATCATTGTTGGTATATCTTTTTGTAATATTGAAGATATAGATTGATCTATTGAAGATAGTGGTTTATAAAACCTAGGGAAAACATAAAAACCTCCGTCTCCATCGTATTTTACTTCTAAATTAGCTGTAGGAGATGACGTTCCAAAGTCTTGCCCAAAATAACTTGTGTAATTTAAACTGTCAAACTCTTCTGGAGATATTTTTATCCAGTTTCTATATATACGATTTGGTTTTTCAGAACCTATTCCTAACCCATATACTAACCACATATAAGTATCTGCAGTCTTACGCTTAACATTAAGTTTATTTATAGGAGGTTGATTACTTCTAGATATTGGATAACCTTTGTATAAAACTTCAGCACCAGAAACTTCATAACTACCAGTTTCCCAAGGCTCATAAGAATTTAATTGTTCAACTATATTTTCTGGACAAAAAGCATTATCTTTAAATGAAGAGTGTATAAAAACAGTTCTAGGATCATTTTTATACCCTTCTAACCAAAAGTCTTTAGATGGATTATAATCTGCAAATACAGTTAAAGCTGTTCTTTGTGTTATTTGTAAATAAACTGGTTTTGAAAATTCAGTAATTTCATTAAAATAACTTATATCTTGAGCTCCACCCAAAACTTTACCTACGCTATCAGCTCCTTCAAACAATATTTCAGAACCAGTTGGCAAATATGTAAATCTTCCAAGCTGTTTGTTTTCTTTAAACTTAAAAAATAACGTTTGATCGGTCATTATTATTTTTTTGAAATCTTCCATAACTGTAGCTCTACATGTTACTTTAGTATCTCTCCAAACAGTTATTCTAAGCTTTTTTTTTCTTATCATCTCCATCATTAGGAGCTGAAGTATAGAATAAGTTTTACTTGAGCGAGATCCGCCCATACTAACTATTTGTCTATACTTTCCTGGATAATAAACTTTTGCTGTTTTATTAAACGTATTAGTTACTTTTATATCCATTCAAATATCAAATTATATATTAACCAAAACATCATTATTATTCCAAATAAAGAAAAAATTAATAATATTAAAACTACGTATAAAGAAGGTTTTTTAACATCAAATCTCAAATAATTATAATTATAAAGTAAATCCCATTTGTGACCTTGAATTTTATTAATTATATAATTAACTTCAAGTTCAACACTATTTAGATTCCAGCCTTTAAGCTTTAACATTGCCCAAATAAGTTGAGGTCTACTAAATTTAGGTTCATCAGGAAGTAATAAAGGTGGTTTTTCATTTGTTCCAACTATTAATTCTACCAACTCTTTTTTACTTAATGAAGATATGTATTTATTGTAATTTTTCATCTATTAAATGGTTTGCTATTATTTGGTTTATTAATATTTTAAATGATTTTAAATCTCTAATTACATAGTAACAAAATCCTTGAGATTTAATGTGTTTTTCCCATTCTATTTGTTTTTCACTTTGACAGCCGTAAATATTTTTCATTTCAATACAATATGTTTTACCTTTATACATAAAAAGCATATCAGCTACACCGGAATAAACACCTGTCATTTTAAATATCTTACCTTGCAAAGCTGATCTAGCTCCACCGTTTGGAACAGCAAATAAACAACCTCTTAATTTTTTGTATGTGTTATTAAACCAAACGTAACATTCACTTTGTATTTGATCTTCAGTTTTACGACTCATCTTCTTGTATTTCATCTATTAATATAACCTCTTTTTCACCATCAGCATTAACTATTACAGTTTGAATATTAATAGTTGTATCTTGCTGCTCTAATTCACCTCCTTCCATTCTAGTTACTTTAGGTTTAAAATGCTCTAGCAACTTAAGATAATTTCTAGCAAAATCTTTATCTCCCATTTGAGATATAACATTTATAAATCTTTCAGTTAAACTTCCGTCAACCATTTTTTTTAAAAGGTCCCACTGAGTTTCACCTTCTTCAATTCTCTCTTTTATAATTGCTATAACTTTTGGATTATTAACTACAGGCAATTCAGACTTTTCATCAAGCATAGCTTCCATTTTTTCTTTCATGGAATTTTTTATAGATTCTTCAAAAACTCCTCCTTCAGCCATTTTATTCTTTTTTACTTGATTCTAATATATTATGCATCTCTTTGCTGACTTTAGTGTAATCTAACATCATCTGTTCAACAGTCTCACTCATTTCCACTTCGTTGCGAATACATTCCATTTTAAAAGATGTTTTTATATCTTTATCAATGTTCAAAGTTGTAGCTATTTTTTCACTCATTTTATTAAAAATTTTGATATGTGCAAATGTACGAAAAATATTTCATAATATAAAAAATAAAACACAGTAAAAAAAGTCAAAAATTTCCGAACAGTCAAAGTTGTTTAAATTTTTAACTTCAGAACGCTCCAGATGGAGTTTTAAAGTGCCTCCACTGCCTCCAAATTTTTCCAGA
>Ga0114957_1001414_pt1 | contig 26423 bp, 22 predicted proteins | sample BantaG_FD_87175 | JGI IMG/M metagenome (GOLD analysis project Ga0114957, IMG submission 87175) | Marine algal microbial communities from Bantry Bay, Ireland - BantryBay_4 metaG | ecosystem: Host-associated > Algae > Red algae > Unclassified | place: Bantry Bay, Ireland | collected 2014-11-21
CCAGCGCTTCATATTATTTCCCAATGAATTCCGGTGGTTCCCTTCGGTCACCGACCGGCTAATTGCCTTCAAGCCTCCGGCTTTCTTTTCAGGGCAGAGCGAACTCCTTTCCATACAAATCGGGCTTAACTAAGTGCCAACGCGATCAGAGTGCTTTTACGCGGTTTTTCATACGGCACATTGGCATGACGCCGCTGCAGTACCAGTACCGGAATCAGTATTGCTGTAATATAGTAGCTAGCTACTGGATTTAAACGGGTACCAAATGTGTTTGCAGGTCGCGCATTGGTAGCGTCGGCCAATAAATAGGCTGTGTAGTGAATGATAGAGAACGAAGATGATGGAGTATGGCATCGGGCCTTTCGTCCCTTTGATTTCGTACATCTTGAGTAGCTCTGGATCGTCGTTGCCACAGCTGGGACATTGTAGGGTGGTGATGGTCTCGAATACGTCAGCGGCGGGGCCGATGACTTCGCTTTCTTTGTCCAACATCCCAAGGAGCATGCGGGTCTTTTGCTCCCACTCGTCTGGAACAAGAACCTGATAGGCTGGAAGTTCCCTTTCTTCGAGACCGTCTGTCGGCTGTTCCTGCGGTGGATGAATCTGCACCGGAATGTCCACCTCGGCCAGCAAGGCTTGGAGTTCAACCGCGGAAGCAAAGTCTAGGTAGCGTGCGACTTCTCTCACGATGCATCAGCTTTTACGGCGTGTATGCCACTTGGCGAGTGACTGAATTAATTGACGTGTGATCCGCGCCAGTCCAATTTTTCGCTAAGCACTTTAAAGTAACTTTGTTCTGCGAGAGAAATTAGGGTGACGCCTCGTTTGGCTTTGCGAATTTCAATCGTATCGCCTGGATCAAAGGTGCCGCCATCTTGGCCATCAATGGCGATGAGTAATTTTTTGCTGCCGCGTTTGATCCCGACTTCGATTTCCACGTTGTCGGGAAGGACGATGGGGCGGTAGGTCAAGGTGTGTGGGCACATGACATTGATGATCCAAGCTGGGGTGTTTGGATGCACAATCGGCCCGCCTGCGGATAGGGAATGTCCGGTTGAACCGGTTGGGGTAGAAATGATCAACCCATCGCAGGAGTAAACCGTTATCGGCTGGTCGTCGATTTTAAGTTCGATGTGAGCCATGCGAGCCGAAGGCCCCCAGCCAATGGCGACTTCATTCAAAGCGCGCCATGTTTTGGGTTTCCCGTTTTCAGAAATAATGCAGTCGATGACGGTGCGTTCGGTGGTTTTGTAATCGCCGCTGATAATCGCGTCGACGGCTGTCTCCAGTTGGTCTTCGCGGAGCGAGGTGAGAAAGCCGAGGTGGCCAAGATTGATTCCGAGGATGGGCACATTGGCGCCATTCAAAATCCGTGATGAATAGAGTAGGGTGCCATCACCGCCCAGCGCGAGTAGCACGTCAATATGCTCAGCAAACTCTTCCTGATTAACCTGCTTAGAGGTGGGCAGCAAATCGTGAGTCGACCCACAGGTATAGAGAACAATACCCTTTTTTTTAGCAAGGGCGTCTAACTCTTGTAGTTTCGTTGATGCATCTGCGCGATGCGGATTGGCAATGACTCCGACATTCATGGGCTGTCTCTTACCGGTGGAGTGGGGGGCGTCAATCCTTATAGGCGATGTCTATCCTGCGTATGCAGCGTTCTAGTTTTTCAATGTCGGGCTATTGGATGTTGCTTTGCCTCGTTTAGTTAGCCATCTTTTATGTCGATGGCGATGAGTAGTTGGAATACGACGTGTTGAATCTCATCTTGCTGGCAATGATAGGATTCTATTCTACCCCATTCTTGATATTGCCCCCAGCCCCAACCACCTTCGACAGAGTTGAAATACATACAGCGTTTTCCCAATATGGCTACAACCCAGAATGTTGAGTCGTTTGGATATTGTGATTGAGCCCAGAGCGAGGCTGGAACCTTGATTCTATCCCATAGACTGATGGCTCGACCAGACGATTCGGCAAGTTCGCGTTCTGCCTTCTTAATCTCTCCATTAATATGGATCTCTGCCAAATTGTCTTTCATCCTTTTCTCTGGCTAACGTTTAGGCTCTCTATTCCGAACTAGGGGCGAGTAATATCCCAAGAATATGGAATCTAGTCACCAGAGCAAGCTAAACACTGAGTCTAGTTCGGGATTAGACGAGGTAGAGAACAGACAAGAATAGCGCAAAGTTGCTCAACAAATGCCTGCGGAAACAAGATGTAGATTGAAGGGGGGGCGGGGGTCTGCTAGCCAACCTTCATGCGTGAAGTCACCATTTATACAGACGGTTCTTGTAGTGGAAATCCCGGCCCCGGAGGATGGGCTGCGGTCCTTATCTGTGAGGGAAAACATAAGGAGCTCAGCGCAGGCTTTAAACGAACCACGAACAATCGCATGGAGCTTTTAGCGGTGATTTGCGCCCTCGAAGCCCTGAAGGAACGTTGTGACGTCACGGTAATTTCCGACTCGAAATACGTGGTAGACGCCATGACCAAAGGGTGGGTTGAGAAGTGGCGCAAGAAAAACTGGACCAAAAAAGATGGATTGAAGAATCCCGATTTATGGGAACGTTTATATGGGGTAACCCAGACCCAAGATGTTACCTGGGAATGGGTGAAAGGGCATGCAGGGAACCGTTGGAACGAACGCTGCGATGTGCTTGCGGTGGCTGCGGGGCAGGGTGATGACCTTCCGGCTGATACGGGCTACTTGGGGGAGTAGGTTATGGGTGCCGATCCTTCGCGCAAATTTTGCGAATGAGTCTGATTCCTTCTGCTTTATTCCTTCTGCTTTGAAAACGGACGAGGAGCCTGGGAGCGCCGACGTCCCCGTCGGCATCCGAGCATGTGGGTTAAAGTGAAACCCCGCTTCTTCGCTTTTAGCCATATTGACATCTTCATCTTCGGCTATTCGCACCAATCGCACAAAGGCTGCACGCTTTTGCCACGCTTGATTCCCTTCGACAAAGTGAACTTTTCTTGGAGAGAGCTTGCGTGCCAGATGGCTTGAATTAATTACCATTGAGTGGCAGGAAGCGCTCTCATGACCTTGAATCAAAACCAAGCCTCAGAAACCTCAAAATGTATTCCGTCTTCTCGTTCTGCGGGATCAGGCTCTCATATTTGGCATCCTTATACTCGTTTTTCTCAGCTTGGAGATGGGCTGCTTCAACTTATTCGGGGCGAGGGAATCCATCTTTTTGATGCGGATGGCCGTGCGTATATTGACGGGATTTCTTCGTGGTGGTGCATGAATTTGGGGCATAGCCATCCTGCGATTGTCGCGGCGATTCAAGCGCAAGCCTCGGAGCTTCAACACTGCATCCTAGGGAACTTGACCCACCCAAATGCCGAACAATTGGCTAGGGAATTATGCGAGCTGATGCCGGACCCGGATCGGCATGTGTTGTTCGCAAGTGACGGTTCCTGCGCGATTGAAGCGGCGGTGCGTACCGCGATTCAGTACTTCCATAATCAAGCCAAGCCACGAGCACTGTTCGCGGCGCTTACTGATCCGTATCACGGTGACACCATGGGTGCGTTGTCGATTGGATATATGGAACGGTTTCATCGAGCGGCGCATCCATTGACGTTTGAAACCCGGCGGATTCCGGCTCAACGATCGCGACACGATTTTGCCGAGGCGGTGGCCTCCTTTCGAGCGCTTTGCGAGAAAGAAGGGTCGAATATTGCTGCCTTGGTCTTGGAGCCTTTGTGTCAAGGGGCGGCGGGAATGCGGATGGCAGACCCAGAATTTTTGCGTCAACTCGACGCGATTTGTCGCGAGTTTGGCATCTTGGTTATTTGCGATGAGATCGCTATGGGCTTTGGACGTACGGGAAGTATGTTTGCTTTTGAGCAGGCAGGGATCGATCCGGATATCGTTTGCATGGGGAAAGGTTTGTCGGCGGGGATGCTTCCGATTAGCACCGCGGTGATCAAAGATTCGATTTACCAAACTTTTGCGGATGAAGGAGAACGGGATTGTACCCTCTATCATGGACATACCTTTGCGGGTAATCCCATTGCCTCCGCGGCTGCTTTAGCCACTCTGAAAGTCTATCGGGAAACAGATTTAATGGTTCAACTCAGCCCCAAGGCCTCGCTTTTGGAGACTTCACTTGAGGGTTTGGTTGACCACCCTCGAGTAAAGGATGTCCGTTGTTTGGGCCTGATTGGGGCGGTCGAGCTCGATGCGACGCCAGAGCAGATGCAACACATTCAAACTCGGGTTCGTGATAAAGGCATTCTACTGCGCCCGTTGGGCTCGGTGATTTACAGTATGATGCCGCTGACCGCTTCAGAAGATGAGATTACGCATGTTTCAGAGGTGTTGTGCGAAGCGATTCAGGCTGAAATGTCCTAACCGGCTCGATTCCAATTCATTTTTGTATTGGAAATAAAAGTGGAGTTGGGGAACGATAGATAAACATGTGCAGGTTTATCTCCATCATACTATCTCTCGGGTGCAGTTTCGCGCCTGCTTACCTTGTTGCTCAGTCGGCAGCTAAGACTCAAGACGATCCAGGTTCAAAAAGCTCTGCCACCAGCGAGGGCAAGGATTCAGCGGGATATGCTGCCTTGGCCGCGCCAATTATCGAAAAATTTCGCGGCGAGACGACGGCTGAACATGTGGATTTGCAGGATGAGCTCTTTCGTGCCGCGACCAATACATATCCGTCCTCGATCGGCTTTCTTCTGAAAGCGTATAAATCGGAAAAGAACATCGAAGCTCGGGTACAGGTTCAACGTGTGATTGAACGTTTGGTTGTCTATGAGCGCTTTGACCGACCAAGGGGATACATTGGGATTACCGTAAATAAGAGCGTGTTTACTGACGCTAAGGGTGTGGATTATGGATGTATTATCGCGGCAAAAGTCTATCCCGACTCTGGAGCAGAGGCGGCTGGCATGCTCGATGGAGATATGATTACGAGTATTAATGATTTTCAGATTAAGCTAAGCACGGATCAAAAAGACTTTATCGCCTACGTGCAGACGCATCGGCCAGGAGACAGCTTGGAGCTCGGGGTGGTGCGAGCGGATGGCTTTCGCAACCTCAAGCTAACCTTAACCGGGCGCCCAATCAAGATGGCGGGAGTGGTCTCTTCGTTTAACCGAGATCCAGCACGAGATGCCTTTTTGAGCTCTTGGTTGGAAGCGCGGAAAATGCCGGTACTTCCTGAGATTCCGACTCGCATGGACAAGCTTACCTTTCCGTAGGACTTTGGCCGAATTGTAAGCGCAGCTATAATGAGGGACGACTTCCTCGGCTCACAGCTTTGTAATCGTATACTTACGGTGAGCCTCTTTAGTTACCGTAGCCCAACGAGAATTACCTGCTCTCACTGACGGGGCAGACACGACAGCTAGGAGTCTGTCGGACTTAGCAGATTCGGCTGCGAATTCCTCACTTTGGCCCACACGATCCGGACGAATCGATCAAATAGTCTCAACTATTCTCACGAATCGTCCAAACCGTCTGGTCTCAAACTGAGAAACCCTCGCTCGAAAGCCTAAGTCCGACAGACTCCTAGTGTGTTGTCTTTGGTTCCCTTGCTTACTCGATGATTCCGTTGGCTTCGATTTTGGCGTCACCTGGGGTGCCGATCAGAAGTCCGAATTCACCCGGAGACGTTTCGTAGATGATACCTGATACGGCGATAGGGGCCATTGGGCTGGTTACATCAAGGACGAGGGGCTCTTTGTCGAACCCGTTCAGAAAGTAGCTGGAATGGTCTGCGCGGGTTTCGGCTTGGAGTTGATTGTTTTCAGCCGTGAGTTCAACCGGTTTGTCTGCGCTGTTTGGCATGGTTACCAGAACATCCATGCGTGAAGGAGCGGCGGTTTCAACCAAGTTAACCCGCGCGCCGGCTTCGGGAACATAAAAGTACAAGGTGCCGCGAATGACTAGGCTTTGTGCAATGGATCCGTTTACCGAGATTTCGGTGAAGCGTGTGTCGCTATGTGTCAAAGCGTAGATGCCGCTTTCTTCGAGGTTGAACTGGCTGAGTAATACCGCCTGATCGCTTGGAATTGCTGGGCCGTAGTTTAGGCTGCGCAAGGAGTTTTCGATTTCTTGGAGCCAGTAGTAAGAAGCGCCTGCTTCGGTGGGGAGCAGGACTTCGTATGCGTTGCCGGCGGTTCCGTTTTTGGTGAAAATGAGGCTTTGGTTTACTTGAACTGCTTCGCCCTCCATGGATTCGCTGCGATAGATATTGAAGCCAAGGGTGTCTGTTTCAGAAGCCGTAACCCATTTGATGAGGGTGCCGGTTTCCGTTTTTTCGGCGGTGAAGCTTAGAAGCTCGATCGCGGTGGCGACGGGGACAAATCCGAAGTCTGCGGAGTCAATTGCATCGCCAGCCAAAACGGAGAAACTGTACATCATAGGGGTAGACATATCTTCTTCGAGGAGCTCGCTGGGAACGGTGTCGTAGTTAAGCGAGACCATGTAGTCACCAGGTAGAACATCGGTGAACTGGTACTGTCCCATGTCATCGGTAAGAAGCGTGTCGATGATGGTTTGATTCCCAGAGGAGTCGACGAGAATAAGTTGAACTTCGACATTTGCTACGCCAGCAGTAGAGAGGTTTTCGTTTTCTTCAATGCCATCAGAGTTATAATCGATCCAAACTGTGTCACCAATGGTGGCGGGACGTGGGCGAAGGCCTACATCGATATTGAGGTCTGAGTCAGCCGCGAAGAGGAACGCGGTTGGACGTGTGATGCCTGTGGTTGGGTTTGCATCTGAGTCTTGTTCCTCTGCACCGGCATTTTGTGCGGTTAAGATAAATTCGTCGCTAATGGTGCTGAGGTCTAGAATGACTTGGTATTCACCAGGAAGGGCGCTGAACGAGTAGCTGCCGTCGGTCTGGGTTTTGACTTCGGCAATGGCAAGGTTCATGTCCGTGATGCTCGGTGATTCGACATCCGTCGCGAAGAGGATGAGGCGTGCGTTAGCAAAGCCTGGTTCGCCAGCGTCTAGGATGCCATTCGCATTTTCATCGAGCCAGACGGTATCGCCGATGACGACGGGTAGGGTGTCGATGAAGTCGATACCCGTGGCGTTGTCACCTTCGAGGAGTTCAACTTGGATACGATTGGTGTCTCCGTCTGCAGGATCGCCTGAGTCACCGGTTGAAATGTAGCCGTCAGGATCCACTTCGGCGATGAAGTAGTTGCCGGGTACGATGTCGGTGAAAGAATAGCTGCCGTCTGGTCCTGTCGTGGTGCGGGAAACTTCTTGTCCGGTACTTGCGTCGATAAGGACGATGACAACACCGGAAATAGCGGTGTCAGCATCGGCGACGTCGCCGTCTCCATCATTGTCGAGGCGAACTTGGCCAGACAACGTCGCAAGGACAAGGACAGTGATTTCGGCCGTGTCATTGGTGGATGGGGTAACCGTCGTTGTGACGCTGTTGGTCGGGAGTATTTCGCCTTCTGGGTCAACAGCGGTTCCGGTGACGGTTGCTGTGTTCAAGAGATCTTGTTGGGCAACGAAGGTGGTGGAAACGGTTACACGTTCACCGGTGGAGAGTAGCGCAATCGTGATGGGGGTCATGTTGATCGAGGCATCTTCGACAATCAGATCGATTAAGTCCGCATCTCCCGTGTTGATCACTTCGAAGCAGTAGGTGATGGTTGTTCCGGGAATCAAGTTGTCTAGGGTGTCAGAACCAGGGCAGGTGCCATCAGCGCTTACCGTTTTGTTCAGGTCAATAGCTGGGGTAAGCGAGAGGACGGATGATTCTTCTACGAATGGAAGTACCCCTGCGTCGATGTCGGTTCGGTTTTGTCCCGGTAACAGTGTGAAGGTTGCAGTGAAGCCTGTATTGGTATTTGCGTCACTGTCCGCTTCAGGGTCTGTCGTCTGGTTGGCCGCGGTAAAAACCCAATCGTTGGTATTGATATCAAAGAGGATTTGGTAGTCGCCGGGCTCTAGGTCGGTGAACGAGTAGGTTCCGTCAGAGGTAAGTTGCGAGCTAATCGGGGATCCCGTTGTGGCATCATAAAGCACCACCGTGACATCGACATTGAGGGGGATTTCGAATGGGTCACGGATCCCATCTGGATTGAGATCTTGCCAAATTTCATTGCCAACTGAGGCTGCGGGAACAAAGGCACCCGCGTCAAAATCGAAGATGTCGCCAGGGGTAACTGTAAAGGGGATGGTCAAGCCGTCGAGCGGATTGGCGTCGCTGTCGATCAGGTCGTTATCGCCTGCATCCAATCCCGTGAGGATCATGTCCGCGGGCAGGGTGGTGAGGTCGAATTGTACGGTGTAGTTTCCTGGAAGTACGTTCGGGAACTCGTAATTTCCATCTGAATCGGTTGTCGTGGTACCAACAATAGTTCCGGTATCATCGATAAGATTGACCGTGACATTCGGGATGATGGCTTCGTCGGGATCTTGAATTCCGTCACGGTCAGCGTCTACCCAAGCGGTACCAACGACTTGAGCTGGAGGCGGTAAGATGCCCGCATCGTGGTCTTCGGTTTCACCAGGTTCTACGGTAAAGATGGTGGTCGATCCAGTTGATGGAATGATATCGCTATCGGTCGCCTCATCACCGGTGTTTGGGTTGGTGAAGTCGGTCGCATCAATGACGATTTGATAGTTCCCGGGAGGAACATTTTCAAAAATGTAATCACCGTTTTCGTCCGTCAGAACCGTGTCGATGACATTGCCGTCTTCATCAAGCAGGGTCACGGAAATGCCGACAACGGGTGGCTCGTTGGTGGTATAGGTGCCGTCTTGGTTCTCGTCGCTCCAGACGGTGCCGACCACTTCTCCGAGAGGGATGGCATCGATTAAGACGGATGCGTTTTTCATGGTGTCACAGCAGTCATCGGAGATGGTGGCAAACATGAAGGTGATGATGTTATCGTCTTCGCCAACTTCGGAGATGGTTTCGATATAATCAACCGATTGGCCAACTTGCAATGGGCCGATGGAGGCAGATTCGCCGATTGAGTTGGTCATGACAATAAGGTCGATGACGGATTCACCCGAATTGCTAATGGTAACAGTAATGGTGGCGGTGCTGCCTTCGAGGGCACTGATCACGGATGGAATTTCGAGGCTCATATCGAGCGCGAGAGGTCGACGAACGACTTGTGAAAGAGATGCCGCTTGGTTGGCGCAGGCGTCCACAACGGTCCAGGTAATGGTTTTCTCTTCGAAGCAACCGGTGATGGTTGCCGAGGAATCCGACCGGTCAATCACAGGCTCGGAGCAACCGTCGATTGCGGTAGGGAGCACGGTTGGCTCGTAATCGGCAAGAACGGAGTCGCAGGGCAAGTCAACGCTGGTGGCGAAATCATCTGGGATCACCCAGGTTGGAGCAGTACCGTCAACCACGTCAACAATTTGCGTGTGATTCGCTAGGTTACCGCAGTCATCCTGAATACTCCAGGCGCGAAGGAGGCGATAGGTATCTGGGCAGTCGCCGTCAATTCGCGTTTCTTGCAGTGAAGAAACGGAGGCACTCGAACAATTGTCACTGCCGGTGACGATCGGAGCAACTGGTAAATCGTCACAGTCAACCAAGAGGTTGGAGGGGGCGTTGTCGAAGGTAGGTGCTGTGGTGTCAACTAGGGTGAGTAGTTGAGTTGCAATCGTCGTATTGCCGCAGGTGTCAAAGGCACGCCAAGTGCGTTCGATGAGGTAGCCACCAATGCAATTGACCGTGAGTAAACGTTCGACTGGATCAGCGTACGTGACCTCGCTACAAGCATCGCTTGCGGTAAGGTTGACCAAGGGCTCTTCATCTGAGCAGGAAATGGTTTTCGCGGCGGGAACCGCATCGAACTCAGGAGCGGTTTGATCCAAGATCATGATTTGTTGCTGAATGGATGAAACGTTTTCGCAGTCATCCGAAGCGGTCCAGGTGCGTTCGATCACCGTCGCACAGTCGGTTTGAAATGTGCTCTCTTCAAGTTGGCCAATTCGTTCTCCTAGGCAGGCATCCATAAAGATGAGTTCGCCCGCTGGCGGGATGGGATCACCACATTGAAGCGTGATTTCATTCTGAATTTGCGGAGGTGCGGGAGGCGTATTGTCCACAACGAAAAGAACGGTTGTAACAATGCTGACCGAATCGCATGAGCCGGTAACGCTCCAGGTGTAGGTGATGAGTTGTTGTCCGCCACATTCGGCCGGTTCGGTGCCAGAAACAGTTGGCGGAACAGAAACGACGGTGCCATTGCAAAGCGCAAACTCAATATTATCTGGGGGATTGATGGTCCCATCGCATTCTGAAACAACGATGGGGTCAATTTCAGCCATGGCCAACGGAACCGGCGGGGCATAGACTACATCAATGATTTGAGTGGAGAAATTTGTCTGAGAGCCGAGAGGGAGGATGAATAGGCCGGTGTCTAGGTAGACATCGTAGCGATCGTAGGCCACATTGGTTGTGGTCGTGGTTAAGACGGCTGAGCAGTAATTGGTCCAGATTTCTTCGCTTCGTCCAAATCCTGATGTCCCGACATAGTCCAAGCGATCTGGCATGCCGATGTCTCCATCATTCAAATCCAAATTTCCACAAATGGAATTTGTCACAACCACGTTAGTGAAGAAGACTCCGGTTGATCCATCAAGCATCCGGGTCCACATTTCGAAGGTCACCAGCTCCCCGCAACAGACTGTATTGGTTGCAACTACATTGAGAACATTGCCCATTGGGCAGTAGAACCCAGCATTTATATTCTTCACCTTGCCAGACGTAAGGGTGATTTCGTCGGTCGAGCTAACGGTCAGTTCATCCGCATCGACAAGCATTTGGGTTGGCGTTTCTTGAATGTCACTGTCTAGATAGGAGGTACTTCCGGCCGCATTTTGAAAGGTTGGAGGCATTAAGACGGAATAGTTCGCTCCAACGTCGAGAGGCCAAACAAAGGCGACTCGATAGGATCCGGGCTCGACCTGAAAGGCATAGCCCCCAGATGGGCCAGATACGGTTTCGTCAACGATCTGACCTGCAGGATCCAGAAGAAGGATGTCAACGCCTTCCAGAAGGTGGTCATTTCCGATCGCATCATAGATGCCATTGCGCTGACCCGTTGCCTGAGCGGTCTGAGCGGCCTGAGCACCCTGAACGGCCTGATTTGCGGGGTGGTCTTGGAAGACCCACCCTTGAATAGAGGTGCCTGCTTGAGCTGACGTTCCGCTGAAACAAAAGAGTGATATGAGGCATAGAGAAAATGCCAATGATTTTGATATGAGTTGAGCCAACATGGATATACCTTCCAACATTTCCTAAATTACATTTTTAGCAGTCAATAAGCTACTGCCTAATCTTCCAATGGGTATTTTTTCAGAAAAAGCGATGAATGGCAATGACTAAAGACCACCGGTTTCATTAGGCTTTTGGATCTACTTTTTCGCCGTACGACCAAAGGTGAAGATTTGTTTTAAGTCCTCTAATATCAAGTAGTTGATAGGACTAAAAAGAGGGTAACCTGAATGGAAAAGAGGGTGCCGAAGTCAAGAGAGGCGACCATGGGTTTGACGAAATGTGCCTGATTTGTCTTATCAAGAAGGATTAGAATGAGCCCTGCAAAGGTTGTCGTAGAGGTTGAAATGTTGACCTGAAAGCGTGCCTCGCCGCCAGTATGAACCGCTTTGAAGACAGAACCTTAAGTCGCTTGTGAATAAAAAAGTCAACCAAGACCAAGCTTTCATTGATCACCACACCACTCAGGGCGAGCGCACTAAAATAAACTCAGATTACGGAGAGTGAGATCGAGGGAATCTTTTTTTCATAAGATTTAATGGGCGACCGACATGTGTATTTATTGGCAACTTTTTTAATTAAGGGAATGATGCAGAATGAACGTAACCAGTGCTACTTTGTTTGGTCTTATTTTCGCTTTTATAAGCGCGATTTCTTGCTCTGCTCAGTCAAGTGACGAAAAAGAACGGGATGACTCAGCATCCTTTACTAAATTCCATGTATTCCTCCTAATCGGTCAATCTAATATGGCGGGACGAGCGCCAATTCCTGCGTTACTCGATCAGGAAATTCCACATTCACGGCTTTGGAATGGCAAGGAATGGGAACCTGCAAAGCCAGGTTTAAACCGCTATTCAACCTATAAAAAGGATGTCATTCAGGGCATAAACCCCGGGGTTGAGTTTATCCATGCATACCGAGAAGCATTTCCTGACGTAACGGTGGGTATTGTCTGCCAAGCCCGTGGTGGGACATCGATTCAAAAGTGGGCTGAGGATGTTCCCGGCCCGATGGATCTGTATCAAAATGCCATTCGAATGACTCAAGCCGCGCTTGCATCCGCTACCAAATCCAATGCGAACCCCGTTTTGCAAGGGGTTCTTTGGCACCAAGGGGAGTCGAATTCGAGTAATCACGCCATGTACCCTGATAAATTGGAGGGCTTAATTGTAGCCCTACGACGGGATCTTACATCGCCAGACTTGCCCGTGGTGTATAGCCAACTTGGAAACTGGAACCCTAAATACGCAGAATTTAACCAGATGATTTCTAAGCAACCTAAGAAAATTATCGGAACCGCGTGTGTTTCAAGTGCCTCGGCCAAAAATCTCGATACCGAGCATTTTAATGCCGATGGACAAAAAGTACTTGGCCGGCGGTATGCTCAAGCCATTCAATCTCTATTGAAATAAACTTGTGCCATTCATGATTTCTTGAAAACTAAAAGATCAATGAGCCTAGCATGCACATCCTATTAATAGAAGACTCAGAGAGCGATTACGTTTTGATCAAGCGTGCTTTGAATCATGATGCAACGGTTCCAGAGAAAATTACCCGCGCTCAAACCCTTCAAGCTGCGATTCGAGCCATGAAGGAGCAATCGTGCATCGAATTGATCATCACTGATTTGAATTTACCCGATAGTCGAGGCATTGACACCGCGTTGCGGCTTTTGATCGAAGCGAAAGAAATTCCGGTAATAATTCTGAGTGGGCATGCGGACTTGAACGACGCGATGGAGGCGATTCGGCACGGGGCACAAGACTTCATAAATAAAGACCAGCTTGAACCCTATGTACTCCGTAAGTCGATTGATTTTGCCGTTGAGCGTAAACAGCTTCAGCTTGAGTTAGAGCATGCAATTGCTGGGGCTCAACAATCAAATCGTGTTCGTTCGGTTGGTCGCCTTGCGGGTGGGCTCGCTCACAATATTAATAATATTCTTACAATCATTCAGGGCTACACCGAGAGCGCCTTCGACGCATTGGAAGATCGCCCTGATATACGGCTAGACCTCGATCAAGTGCTCCATGCAACTCGACGGGCCAGTGAGTTGACCCACTCCTTACTCGCTGTAGGGGGGCAGCAAGTTGTACAACCGCGCAAACTCAATTTGTCTGAAACATTTAAACAATCTGTCGATTTTTTTAACCGTTCCATTTCATCCGTAAATGAAATTCGGTTTAAAGCACCAGAGCCGGTTTGGGTGATGGCCAACGATGTACAAATGAATCAGGTGATGACCAACCTGATCCTCAACGCGGTTGATGCGATGCCGAACGGTGGCGTCATTCGAGTTCAGATCAAGGCGACGGAGTTAACCGAAGCTGATTCGCCGTCTGGCATTCCCCCTGGCACGTGGGCCCTGATAGAGGTCAACGATGAAGGAACGGGCGTGCCTGAAGATCTAATTGAGCAAATCAGTGATCCGTTTTTTACCACAAAGGATCCTGAAAAACATCAAGGTTTAGGCATTCCGATTGTCCTTGGTATTGCGAATCAAAGTAACGGTCATCTGCGCTTTTTCAATCGTCCGGAGGGAGGCGCCTCCTTTCAACTTTATTTGCCTTTGGTTGACCTAGAGGAAAACGATCCGAGCACGACTGAGCCTCCCGTAGAGCAGGTTGAAGAGTCCTCAGATGACTCAAAAGTGGCAACAATTTTGGTCGTTGATGATGAGGTTCCAATTCGAATGCTCGTCAGTCGCACCCTGGAGCGTTGCGGTTACCGGGTGCTACAAGCATCTAATGGCCAAGAAGGTTTAGATCAATTCGAGGAGGACCTCGTCGATTTGGTAATCAGCGATGTTGTCATGCCAATTATGGATGGCCCGACCATGGTTCACCGCATTCGTGACATCAAGCATACCATACCTTGTATTCTTATCAGCGGTTTTTCGCGGGGTGCGCTGGAGCAGGAAGATTGGTTTTCGGAGGAGGTTCAAATTCTCAGTAAGCCATTCACGCCGAAAGATTTAACCGCACAAGTGGAAACGATTTTGGCTGCGCCTAATCTCGATTAGGGTTCCTGATTTTCGGAAACTATTCTTTTTTCTCGGCCTATCACCAACACTAATTTACCAGAGGGTACATTCATTCAATTATGACTAAACTAGCTCGAATTCTTTTGGTGGAGGACGATCCTGCCGATGTGCTTCTGACTCGCAAGGCCATGGAGAAATCCAAAATCACAGTTGCTTTGGATGTGGTTACCGATGGTGAACAGGCGATTCAGTTTCTCAAGCAGGAGCCTCCTTTTGCCGATGCAAAACGTCCTGACCTTATCTTGCTCGATTTGAATTTACCAAAAGTAAACGGCCAGCAAGTCTTAGCGGAGATTCGCGAAAACGAAGAGCTTAATACTCTTCCCGTTGTGGTTCTTACGACCAGCGAAGAAGACGTCGATATTTTGAAGTCCTACAAGCTGGGTGCGAATTGCTTTGTTACCAAACCCGTCGGGCTCGATGCCTTCTACCAAATCGTTCAGCAAATCGAGAGCTTTTGGTTTACGGTAGTAAGACTACCTAGCAAATAGGGCTCGCGGCATCTCCTCTCGGAATCATTTATTCAATCCGACTCCTTGAGCTTTCGCCTCTGTCGCAACGCAGTGGGGATTATTCAGACATCAACTTGAAATCACGTCACCTTCGTTGACTTGATACCGTTCTGTTTCGCGTTCAGGATCTGGAGACCAAATGAAGACGCGATCTGTTATCCCTGCTCCTGCGAATTTCGAGAGAATAAAAGACAATAGACTGGATATACCGTATATGCAGAATCCCACGGTGCCGACGATCTGAGGAACCGTCCTAATCACCATGGATAGGATGAGAGCGAAACCAAACCAGCTAAGAGGCCCTGCAGGCCCGAATAATTAAATTAAGCCAGCAAGGAGGCACCGTCGTTCCAACTGAGCTAGCGGGGGGGCGCGTAAGGGGTTCCCATATGCTTTGGATTACTCAAGTTGAAGGACCTGACCCTCCAAAACGAAACGTGAATCAAAAGGCAGGCCGGCTCAAGAGAAAGGGAAACAAGAAGGGGCTAGTCCCCAAGTAGCGACTAACCCTATCGTGCGTGTGGTTAGCAAAAACTAACCAAATCTACCTTTTAGCGACGAGGGCGGGCTTCCGTCACCGACCACGTGTACTCTTCATACTTGTAGCCATGATACATGGAGATCGCCTTTTTGGCGCCTTCATCATTTTCCATTTCGATAAAGGCAAACCCACGAGAACGTCCCGTGGTTTTATCGAGCATGAGGTCGCAAGAAAGAACGGTACCCGCTTTCTCGTAGAGTTCGCGAAGCTCGTCTTCACATGTTAGTGGGCAAATTTTACCGACATACAGTTTAGAGCCGGTCGACTCGTGACGACGCTGGTAATCGCCTCCGGAACGTCGGCGGTTAGAATTTGGGCGACCACCACGGCCACCACCTTTATAATTTTTGGAAGGTTTCTTCATTAATATATGTTCAATTTATCCTACTGTTGCGCAGGTTGTTTCGTCTGTCCATAGCCCATTTTTTGAAGCATTGCACGCGATTCTTGCCCTGCAGGCGAATTACTTTGTGCAGAAACTTGGAAATGCTTGGTCGCCAACTCTTCGTTTTTTGTCTGCAAAGCATACATTCCCAAGTTGTGGTGCGCGGTTGAGGTCTGCATCAGGTCCAAGCTTTTTTCATAGGCCGGCTTAGCTTGATCATGCATGCCCAGCTTTTGTTTCAACTGAGCACTGATCAAGTGGTTCTCAAAATAGTTCGGATTTTTCCGCACCGCATGATCGATCTCCTTGTTCGCGAGATCAAATTTGTCTGACATAGCGTATACCTTTGCCGCCAATGCATTGGCATTTGCTTCGCGTGGTTCAATCTCGATGGCGCGTTTAGCAAAATTTAATGCCTGTTCTTTATCGCCCTTTTTCAAGGCAGCATAACCTTTGTCGATGTTCTTATATGCCGCATCGTTCTGCTTTAATTTACCAACGATGGATTGATATTCCTTTTCACCTTTAAAGCCGCCCGCAGGATACTTCTTAATCGTTTTTTTGTTGTTGGCCACTCGTTCAGCCGAAGCGGGGTGCGAAGCAAAAAGCCCTTGGATGAAGTCCTGATTTTTCCCATTGCTCAACCGGAGAAAGACTTCTTGTAGTCGCACCGCTTCATAGACGTCATAGCCCGCTTTGCTCATGTACTTGATCCCATATTCATCGGCTTCACGTTCCGCACCGCGACCATATTTTTGATTGATCAACTGTGCCCCGGCTCCAGCGCCTTGCATGATCATGTCTCGATTGGCATGTTGTCCAAGCGCCATGCTTCCAGCGGCAAGAACTGCCTGCAGTCCCATGCCGCGTTCCATGCCTTTGGCTCCATGACGTGCCGCTGCGTGTACGATTTCATGGCCGATTACAGCCGCCAGTTGCGCCTCGTTATCGAACTGGGTTAAGAGGCCACGATTGATGGCAATTTTTCCGCCCGGCAAAGCCCAGGCATTGGGTACGCTGCTGTTAAGAACCACGAATTCATAAGGGAGGTCAGGGCGATCGCTCACTTCCACGAGCTTCTGGCCAACCCTTTGTACGTAGGGCGTAACCTCTGGAATCGTCTCGTAGCTTCCGCCTTGCGCTTGTTGGTACTGTAGATAATTCTTGGTTCCTATGGCAACCTCTTGGCTTCGGGAAACAAGGCTAACTTCTTTTTTGCCGGTCACTGGATTGGTGGTGCAACCACTGCCCCATGCCACAAGGAAGTAAAGGAAAGCACCGCTCAAGCAGGCACGTAAATTTGAAGATGACCCAAGGTTAAATTTGGTGTGCACCCGTGACAAGGCCCCCAACGGGGAAAAGGAATGGAAAAGAGGAGATTGTTTCATGGTCTATAATTACTGCCTCTACAGACGGGGGATAAAGCCCCTTCATTCAGACAATTTCAATTTCAAGTACGAGAATCAGGGGGGGGGGAAGGGTAACCCGGTTATTCCCAGTCAAAGGTGATCGGGGCGTCAATTTCAGGGTGCAGGCTTTTATGAACCGGGCAGTTGCCAACTGCGGTTTCGATCGCCTCCCGGTCCTCCTCCGTCGTGGATTTTGTCACCGTGATATGCACCGGAAGTCGAGCAATCCGCCGAACCCCCGTCGTCGCCATATGCTTTTCAACATGCACATGAGCTCCATCAAGATTGATCTCACGACGGTTTGCCACGATCCCGAGGATCGTTAAGCAACACGTGCCAAGCGCAGTACCCATCAGATCCGTAGGTGAGAAGGCTTCTCCTTTGCCTTGGTTATCCACTGGCGCATCCGTCTGCAGCGTGGCTTGCGAGGGAGCGTGGGTTGCAGTGACGCGCAAGGCACCTTCGTAAACAGCAGTAACTTCGACCATAGGAATTTCTTTCTTTTTCAGACAGTGATTTTGCTAGCGTTTTGAGCGCTCTAAGATTCGGAGGTCTTCCGAAGCATTTTCATAATACGTGGACTTACATCGTTGACATGGGCCAGCGCTAAAAAATCAATCGTTTTAAAATCGCGATCGATCGCGGGTTCACTCGCCATACGAATTCCGTAGTCGATGTAGATTTTCATCAACCTCGGAATTTTGACCTTCGGTTGAGTGAGAATGAATTCCTCTGGAATTTCGCATTCATAACCGGGCTGTGCTTTCACGCGAACATCGGTTCGAAGCTGATGATTTGCTTCAAGATAGTCGAAGGTCGCGACGCCTTCTTCGGGATCCTGACTCGTTAACGAACAGCAGCCGAAGTAAAATGTTTTTTTATTGTGTTCGAGGTACCAAACCAACCCGGCCCAAAGTAAAAAAAGGACGCGACCATTTCGGTGATTTTTCGCGATGCAGGCACGACCGACCTCGAGGCTGTTTTCGCGCATCTCTTGGGGGAGGGCACTCAAGTCGAAAATCGAATTCGTGTAAAATCCAAGGCCCTGCATGGCCACTTCGTAGGTTTGCATCCGGTATGTACCGATCACCTTCTGCGACTTATTTTCGATAATCATGAGGTGATGACAATGAGAGTCGTAGGCGTCTTCATCCCGTCCCGTTTCCTCTGATGATGCCAGACCTTCGTCCATTTCCAAGTTAAACACCTCGTAGCGAAGGCGGAGGATCAGATCCAAGTCAGTAGGATTTTGTGCAAAGCGAATGGTGTAGGCCTTTTGTATCCGAATTTCTTTCGGGAGAAACGCCTCATTCGACGGATACGCATTCGGAAACGGAATGGCTGGTTGGCTAGCGTTCATCAATACCTCTTGTTGATGTATTTGTTGATGCATTATTCTTTGCCACTCAAGCCCTCACCCGAAAAAAAATGGGTTGCGATCTTAAAGCAACCCTCCTTTTTGGTACTTGGAGCGTTGCCACGGAATGGCAGATGTTTTTTTAGCTCTGCCACTCAATGGCAACAGAGGTTATCTGGTCAATTATGCGCTTCTTTCGTAAATGCAATTCCGAATCGACGTCCCTCGGTGATCCGGTCGTGTCCTGCAAAATCCTTGTATTCAATGATTTGGTCGAAGCCCGTTTTTTTTAAGAGTGCGCGAATTGGCTCACGTTGATCATAACCATGTTCAAAAAGGATTCGTCCTCCGTTTGAAAGCAGGTCAAAGGCTTGGGGCATGATTCGCTCGATCAGATCCAACCCGCTTGATCCGCCGTCAAGGGCAAGTCGCGGTTCAAAATCACGGACCTGCCTGGCTAATTCTTCACAATCTTTGGCTGGTATATACGGCAAATTGGCTGTGATCAGATCGCAGGGGAGCTCTGCCACGGCCTGTAAAAGATCAGACTTCAAGAAGCGGACATTTTGCAAATCTAACCGGTTTCGATTGGATTCGGCCAGGGATAAGGCCTCTGGTGATATATCGAGACCTATGCAGCTGGCGGTTGGACGAGCCTCAGCAAGGGCGAGGGGAATGCAACCAGTCCCTGTTCCTACATCGATGTGATGGGCAAAGGGGAATGCGAGGGCATGTTCGACCAATTCCTCGGTTTCCGGGCGTGGAATAAGTGCCCGCTTATCGCAAAACATCTCAAGTCCGAAGAAGTTGGTGCAACCCAGGACATATTGAATTGGCTCATGGTGAGCCAAACGCTTTAGCTCGATAGATAAAGACGGAACCGTTTTCTCACGATGCATTGGGAATTCGAGTCGAGGAACCTCTATGTGATAACTTAAAAGCATCTCCGCTTTTAGCCGTGCTTCTTCGACCGCATGAGCGACCAAATACGCCTCTGCTTTCGCTAGCCAATCATGCAATGTCTCCATATTCCCGCTCTCTTGCGTTTTTATTGTTGCCTAGACAAGGCTTAGGGTGCAGTTTTAACCCTAATTCTCACGGATGGCACAGGCGATCTGGTATTTGAACGAACGAACATGAAATTTGCGATTTTTGGCGATATTCATGCCAACCTTGATGCTTTACAGGTATGCTTGGAAGACATGAAAAAACAGGGAGTAACCCATCACGTGTGTATGGGGGACATTGTTGGATATAACGCCAACCCTTCGGAGTGCCTCGAAATTATTCGAGAACTCAACTGCCCTGTCGTGCGGGGGAATCATGATCACTACTGCGGTTACAACGACGACTTAAGTGGGTTTCACCCCATGGCCGCAGCAGCGGTAGATTGGACCCGTCAGCAGCTATCCGAAGACCAGCGCGAATATTTGCGTAATCTTCCTTTCTCTCGGATGGTCGAAACCTTCACCATCGTTCACAGCACCTTAGATGCGCCTGAGAATTGGGGATACGTTTTTGACAAGTTCGATGCCGAAGCGAATTTTAATTATCAGTCCACCAACTTGTGTTTCTTCGGGCACACCCACGTGCCGATTATTTTTGAAAAGAGCGAAAAAATCCGGGCGGGGTATTACGAGAAGATTAAAATCAAAATCGGACGTAAATACTTTATCAATGTTGGCAGTGTCGGTCAGCCACGCGATGGAAACCCCAAGTGTGGTTATGTGATTTTTGATGGCATGAACAACACGGTTGAACTCCGACGTCTAGACTACGATATCGAAGCGCAACAAAAGAAGATCATCGCAGCGGGATTACCGCAACGCCTTGCAGATCGCTTGGCTGAAGGTCGGTAGTGCTGGTGTTAGGGCTACTCAAGCTAAACGCAAGCAACCAACAGCGATCATCGCCAACCAACAGCTAACATCAACCAATTTTCAATCGTCTTAACTAGCACCGTCTTTACGATCACCAACACTGTCCTTGGAACCGGATGTAACGGAAACCACCTATGAACCGCACCACGAGAAATTTTGCCTTCTTTGCCGCTCTGTTAAGCTCCGTCCTTCTTGCGCCTCAGGCGCAGGCGGTGGTTGAGACCAAACTGAAACTGAATCACAAAAGCTTTGTTATTCATTCGCCGGTCGAACTTGAATTCACCATGCGAAATCCAAGCCGTCGGGTGTTTAATTTTCAGGAAGCAGGGCCAAACGCGAGTGAACGCGCTCGCCTACGCTTTATCTTAAAAGATAGTTCGGGCCGAGATGTAAACCGGACCAAAGCCCCCCTGCTTGATGATCTATTCATCATAACGCCACAGGATCAAGTGACGCGTAAATTTGATCTTACTGCCTTGTTCGATATCCGGAAAATTTCGAATTATAGCCTGCAGATTCGTTTGTATATTGATGACCGTGTTTTCAAGACCGAAGAAGTTCGCTTCGAAACGGTTGCGGGGTCTAGCTTAAATAAGATTCGGACCTTCGAGCCGGCTCGTGAATTTGAATTGCTTCGCACTGCACGGGTGGATGGCCAGTATCTTTTTCTCGCGGTACGCGGTATTGATGCGCCGCCCAACCAAACCGTTTTTGGTGTATATGAACTAGGGCGCATGGTTCAGGCTTTCTCACCCGCAATGGAAACCGACTTGCGTGGAAACATTCACATCCTGCACAGCCTTCGTCCAGATCGCTACTTACACACCATGTTCACCGCAAGTGGTCGTCCGATTGACCAAAATCTTCACATGGCAGAAATCGGTGGAGCATCCTTAGTTGCCGATGAGAATGGAGTCGTGCGAGTTAGCGGAACCCGTCGCATGTCTCCTGAAGAAGTTGGCGGTGGTCGTCGCCGACCGTAAGCATGCCAATGGTACCAACATGGGCTTGGCTCTACATGGGTGTCATCAGTTTGATGATGCCCATTTCTATTGTATATGGCCGTAAACTCGGTCGGTCGGATCTAAACATTGCTCCGGGCCTGATCTCGGCCTTCTGTTCTGTGGTTTTGATCCATAGCTATTACGTCTCCGAGACCTGGACCTTGTTTAGCTACGGGCTGCTTCCCATGCTCGGGTTTCTAATTGCGTGGGATTTGCGTGAAGCCTGGATCTCGCGTGACTATCTGAAAGATGACGCTCTTACAGAAGAAGAGAATAAGCGTCAGTGGGTCATCGCCTGCGTGGTAGGACTATGTATGTCGGTACCCGCCTATGTTCTCGGTGCACTCTCATGTTGGAAGCTCTTTTCACCTCCAAACATGTGAAACCTTCTTAGCTTTCCATGAATGTGGTCCACAACTCAAGTTGGGCCGTAATGGTCTCGTCAGGAGGGAGGAGAGGGCATGCGTCTACTGCGTTCAATGCATTTGGATGGCTCATCCAAGGCTCGACGCAGAAGAAGGCTTTGTCTTCCATCGTGTAATGCTGCACGTATTTGTAGAGGTCAGGATCTTCAATTCCTTTAGCGGTCATGTGAATCGTCCAGTCCTCGGGATCTTGAATCGTCAGTTCGTTACTTGGCAGAACACGTGAGAGTAGCTCTTTCAATAACGGAGAGTGACAGGGCTGGGGGAAGGCGGGGAGTTCATCCTCGGCAACCAAATCGGTCAGAGATTCATTGTACACATAGCGGCGATAAGGCTCATGCATAACCAAGGTTTGTTCTTTTCCCTCTGGGCCGACCGGTGGCGTAACAAAATATGGATGAAAGCCGGCATAGAAGGGCATGGGGAAGGGGCCCTTGTTGGTGAAGGATTGATGGCATGTCATTTTTTCATCCGTCATGGTGTAGGTGAGAACCACTTCGAAGGAAAATGGGTATTGGACAAAGGTCTCCTGTGTATCCCGAAGCGTGAGTCGAACTTCGGTTTTATCTGCACTCAATTCATGCGCCCAAGGCATGCGCATTCCGAATCCGTGCGATGGCATTTCATATCGACGACCTCGATAAAGGTAGGTGTTTGGCGATCCATCGCGTTCCAATCGGCCACAAATCGGAAAGAGGAACGGCCAACCACCACGGGTACGCGGGGTATCTTCGTCCCAAAAAAAGTCATGCAAATACATTGTTTCCCGTGGCCCGTCGGGACCTGGCAGGACGATCGAATAACCCGATCCACCAAATTTTGGGACAAAACTGGCTGAATTCAACCCGTTTGGTGATACGATGGTCACAGTTTCAATACCTTCAGGAGCGAGATTCGGGGCATATGTCATGCACTCCTGCTAACGTATGCAGGAAAGACTTAGCAAGCCATTGGATAAGGTAAAATTAGTCATTTTACGGGCTTTCCTTGTTGGGCGAAATGCGTATTGCTCCGCGACATAGTTTTATGAATGATTTAGCTGTTTTTATTGATTACGAAGCCTGGTTTCAGGCTTCTCGCAAATTAACCCAGACCTATCCGGATATGGATTCGCTCCAACGCCTTTTGTCAGGCTGGGGACGACCCGTCGTACAAAAAGCCTACGCGTCTTGGTCCAATTTTGATCGGAGCATCAACCCACTTATGAAAGCAGGGATTGAACCTGTTTCCATCCGGAGTTGGCATGGGAAAACCTCGGCACCACAAAAGCTCGCCGCCTTTGCGCTTGCGGTTATGGATAATCTACACGCGCACCCCCAGATTCAGACCGTTGTTCTAGTCTGCCCCAGTGCGGATGCCTTGCCGATTATTTATCGACTCCAAGCCGCAGGTAAACGGGTGGTTGTTATCGATTACGAAAAGCAACTTGCGGTGCATATCGAGAGAGCGGCGGACGAAGTCGCATCCTTTAGCTCCAGTGGAAAGTCGCGAAGCGATCGGTCTCGTAGCGACCGTAATGACCGTGGCGACCGCAATGACCGTGGCGACCGTGGCGGAAAGAACCAACGTAATTCCGATGCCGGCAAGTCTAGCTCCCACGATTCTGATCATGAATCAGATGAGGATCAAGATGCTCAGGACGGATCTAATGCCTCCGATTCCGATCATGGCTCCGACACAAACGGACACGATGAATCCGACGATAAGAACGAAGGGAAAGGAGCTTCTTCTGTTGCATCCATTTTTGGTGCGGCTCCAACTGGATCTCAGAATTCTTCCAACTCTCAAAGCTCTTCTAACTCTCAAAGCGCTTCCAACTCTCAAAGCTCCTCGAATACTTCCAACAAAAACAAGAAGACCAGTGAGCTCTTCAATGGGGTTGATCCCTATGATGTATTGGTCGAAGAAGTAACGAAGGCCTGTGAAGGTGGGAAGTCCATGGCGCTAAATGTGGTCAAGGATGCGGTGGTCAATGCGATCCCTGGTTTTGACCATGCCGCCTTAAAAGATTCGCGTGGACGTCGCATGCGGAAATTTAAAGATTTCATTCAAGAGGCGCAACGTCGCGGATTGGTTAGCATGCGTTCGCGCGGTCGCCATTTCGAGGTGACCTTACCTCAAGAAGGCGAAAGCCAAGGGGCTTCAAAGTCATCTAAAAAGGCGTCGAAAAGCAGAGAGAAATCTAAAGATCGCAAAAAGAAAAAAGGCAAGTCGCAGAACATCAAAGAAACCCGTCATGGGATGATCGATCTCGTTGAGTCTGTCGATGCGGATGATGAAGATGAAGATGCGTTGCCTCCACGCGACTTCCTTGACCTGCTTGATCAAGCGCTCGAAGCAGCTGAAGGTCCGATGGCCTTGACCCCGATGGTTCAAGCCATGAGCACCTTCAAAAAAGAAGGTAAGATTGATATGAAGGTGGCAGAGATTAAACGTCACCTCCAAGCGTGTATCAATATCGAGTTGCTCGAAGATTACCCTGCGGGCCGGATGACAAAATACGCGTTGCCCGAAGATTGGCGCGAAGTCATTGAATACCTTTAAGCTTGAGCGCTAGAGCTCAGAAGCTCTGATGTAAAGCAAGCCGACTCATGCGGAACAGATTTCCTGTTCCGCATATTTTTTGAGCGTGAGTAACTGCTTACGCATCATAATCAAATCTCCCAGCGGCAGGGTGAGTCGCAGAAGCCAACCGATCGGATGCGCGGGGTACTTTACCCGGAGGCGGCCTAAGAGACGGCATTGGGTTGGGCTGATGGGCTTGGCTTGATAGGACATAACCACCTGGCCCAATAGCCACTCCAGTCCTCGAGTTTGGATGGTGAGTTCTTGGCCTTGGCTGAAGTCGATGACTCGAAATCCGAGCATGACAATCTGGCCGTTCTCGAGTTGCTCGTTCACGGGGTCCCGATGAGATGGGCTTTGGCGGCCAAGGTTATCAATCCAATCATATGAGTAGGGCGCGGCCTTGAGCTGGCAGATCCAGGCAAAAACGATGGCGGGGTCAGAATTCACCGTAACCGCCCGGTTCAAAACCTGAGCTTTTGCAGAGGAGCAATGTGTATCACAGCCCATCCCCTCAGCTTCTTCGGTTTCAGTCATCCCCCAATTCCCAAAGAAAAATGGCTTTGGCGCAGGCGGTCTCACGGATCGAGTTTTCGCGCGATGGCCCGTCCGGCCAGGTGACCTGTGGTCCAGGCATTTTGAAAATTAAAACCACCGGTTATACCATCGATGTTAAGGATTTCACCAGCGGCGTAGAGCTCTGGGCAAACCCGACTCTCCATGGTTTTCATATTTATGTCGCGTAGTTGGATTCCGCCACAGGTGACAAATTCGTCTTTGTTCAGGCTTTTTTTTATCACCTCAAATCGCGCACGGGTCAGTTGCTCGGTAAGGGCGATCAACTTTGTTTTAGGAAGTTGCGACCAGGTTTCATCCTGAATGCCGCTCGCCGAAACGAAACGGTCCCAGAGTCGTTTGGGAAGTTCGGGGAAAGGAGATTTCGTTCCCACGGTTCGTTTGCCAAACTCAGTGCGAAACCCTTGTAGGGCTTTGGCCACGTCTGTCTGGGGCAGCCAATTGATCTCGATGGGAAAGGCGTAGTTTCGCTCCGCAAGTTCCACCGCGCCCCATGCAGAACACTTCAGAATCGCGGGCCCACTCATGCCCCAATGCGTGATCAGGAGTGGCCCCGTCGCAGTTAACGTGCTGTCAATTACCCGCACTGTGGCTTCCTCGACTGACAGCCCCTGTAAACCATCGGTACGCGGATCTTTGATATGAAAGGTAAATAGCGAGGGTGTTGCCGGCGCCAGCTCATGACCCGTTTTTTCGGCCAGCCCTGCGCTTTGGCTGAGCCGTGTCCCGCCCGTTGCGAGCAAGACAGCGCGGCACTGAATCCGTCCGCCAATTTCAGTGATGACATCAAAGCCTCCTTCGTTGCGAGGGGAGATACGAGCGACTCCTTCACCACGTCGGATGGCGATGCCATGTTCTTCGGCGGCATGGCGCATGCAGTCGATTACAGTTTGAGAGCGATCGGTCACTGGAAACATCCGGCCATCTGATTCGGTTTTAAGTTCTACTCCGTGATCGGAAAACCAATCGACCGTGTTCTGTGCGTCCCAATGATGAAAGGGTCCGAGTAACTCTTTTTCCCCGCGTGGATAATGTGTCGTAAAGGGTTTCGGTTCAAAACACGCGTGGGTGACGTTGCAACGCCCACCGCCCGAGATCCGAACCTTTTCTAAGACCTTGTTAGCGCGTTCGAGAATCGCAATGGAAAGGCCTGAGCTATGTTCCGCGCATTGGATCGCGCCAAAGAAACCTGCCGCACCACCCCCGATAACCACGAGGTCAATCGTTTCATCCATGTGTCAGAGCCCAAGCATGAACATCTATAAACGATGCAGGCGCTGGCAAATCGCTGCGGGTTGAAATCCACACCGGCATCTCTTCGTCGGATTCTGGCAGTCGCCCGTGGGATCCTTTGATCAAATTCGCGTCCAGAGGGATCACATCCATAAGCATGCGAAAGCCAAGTTTCTTGCGAAGCACTTTGGAAATCACCTTCGCTTTGGCAAAGGCAATGGTCGGGTCGATGAGCATTTCGCAGGGGTCG
>Ga0114957_1001418_pt1 | contig 26394 bp, 25 predicted proteins | sample BantaG_FD_87175 | JGI IMG/M metagenome (GOLD analysis project Ga0114957, IMG submission 87175) | Marine algal microbial communities from Bantry Bay, Ireland - BantryBay_4 metaG | ecosystem: Host-associated > Algae > Red algae > Unclassified | place: Bantry Bay, Ireland | collected 2014-11-21
AATATAAGGTTCTATAATAAATTCGATATCGTTGGCTTTTAATTTTTCAGCGAGTGCTTTCCACTCCTTCATTTCGAGAATGGCTCCAAAATGTTTGATCGGAACTTGCTTGCCATCGACAGGATTTGCGGCAGGTTCAACAATTGGTTCATCGGTCAAATGAGCAGACATCTGATTTCCCCAAAAATTAAAATCAATCCATCGCTCGGAAGTTCGACCCACTTCGCAACCGAGTAATCCTTCATAAAATTCTCGAGTCTTTTCCAAACTCGTAACTGGAAATGCTAAATGAAAAGGTTGTGCTTTCATGTGAGATGATATTTATGTTTTAGATTTTTTGCCACAGACTTTTATGACTTTTTAAGACTGTCTCGTTTAAGTGTTTACTACTTTGGGTGAGTCATGAAAGTCAGTCCAAGTCTGTGGCAAAAAGTATTACTGATTCAAAAAAACCGCATTCGCAAAAACCATTTTCCCCTGATACCAAAACGCTCGAAACAAAGGATTATCCACCATATAAGTCACATTTCCACGACCCATTTTTTGCACCGCAAAAACCGACGTTTCCTCCTGCGCCTTCTTCGCCTTCGAACCTGCAAAACCAAGTACTAAAGGTTTTTTCCCAATGTAACCCACATTCGAAGTATTCTTCAAATATTGATAATGACGAGAACTCGTTTTTAAAGAAAAATAATAATCAGACATGCCAAAACCAAGTGGATGTGTATTATCCCAATTCAATTTAAAGATGGCACCGGGCATATTGTTTTTGACAGAACTTCGAACTCGATGAGAATGAGGTTCCAATCGACTGTCTAAAGTTTCTTTTTCGTATCGTCTTTTAGCAGCACTTTTATCACCATTTTCTGCATATTTTTCTAAGTTGAAACCAGGCTTTCCTTCCAATTTTGAAACCGCATTTCCGACTGCAATGACACGTCCACCTGAGCGTACCCAAGTTTTTAATTTTTTCAAAACATCATCACTCAAACTATACCAACCTTCTGGCAAAATCACCAAGGAGTAATTTTCCAAATTCAAATATTGAAAATTCTTCACAGGCACAGTTGTCAAAGGATAGTCCAAATCAGTTTCGAAAAAATGCCAAATTTGACCAAACGAATAAGGCGAAGTTTTGTCTCCTGTGAGAACTGCCACTTTCGGTTTTCTTAATAAAATCAAACTTTCAGAACCAAGGTCAGCACCGCTATCAGCAAAACCAGTTGAAACTGCTGTCAAGTTTTCATAATTTAATTTTGCAGCAGTTTCGACAATTATTTTTTCAAAATTACCTTCCAATTTTCGATTATCACCACGAGTGATAATCAAAGTTCCCGCAGCATATTGTTTTCCTTCGATGGTGAAATTTCCTTTGGCAGCACGAGCAGTTACTCCTTGATCCATCAATTGAGCAATGAATTTTGCATCGGTCAAAGATTCCCATTTTGCCAAATATCCATAGGCATTTTTGCTTGGTGCAAATTTATTTTCAGGGGATTGGTAAACTAAATCCACAGGAATTTTTGTCTCCGTTGCGTAAGCCTTCAAACCATAAGCATGAGGCAATGACCAAGCAGTAATATCGTAAGTCAACGAATCCACCAAGTAGGATTGAGGTTCAAAAAGTACTTGAACTAAAACTGATTTCGATTGATAAGCATTGATGATAATATCGTCATTGTCTGCTTTAAAAGAAGTGGTTTTTCCAGTTGCATAATCATAGCCTTGATAAGAAGAAGTGGCGTTGGTCAAACCATAATTGATTTTATTTTTATCCAATAAATCTAGCAAGGCTTCTTTTTTTCCTTCTGCATTATCATGTCGAATCACGAAACTTTTATATTGACCAATTGGGTTAGTGGAATGTGATTTAAAGTAACTCACATATTTTTCTAACAATTCATTTGCATTTTTTGAAGAGACTTCAATAGTAGAAAGTGAAGTCGTGAAATGATGATTGACTCGATCTTTTAGTGAAACAGTTTCCCCATTATTCATGTCTGCTTCTCGACTCGCAGAGCCACTTCCACCTTGTTCGTAAGTCATTCCGATTGCTCCATTGAACATGGGATAAGTATCGCCATAGCTTGGATAAAATAAATCGAAAATTTCTTTAGTGTAATATAACCATCCATTTTTATCAAAATATGTTGCGTGATTTTTTCCAATGGAATGTTGAAATTCAGATTGCCACTTCGTCAAATATTGATGATAAGGTTGCGCTGCTGGCGCAAAATAATAAGGATCATCTTTGTACATTTCATGAAGGTCGGCATGCACTTGTGGTAACCAATTATTGTACACCGCCATTCGTTGTTGCGACTCTACTTGTGTCTGCCATGCCCAATCTCGATTGAGGTCAAACATGTAGTGATTCATTCGACCGCCAGGGTGAGGTTCGTTGTGTTCCCACGAGTCCATATTGGAAGTTATTTTGGTATTACTCACGCGGCGCACCCAATGTGTGTAGCGAGAATATCCATCAGGATTGACACTTGGATCCATGATGACCAAAGTGTTTTTTAACCAAGATTGCGCTTGTAGATTTTTTCCAGCAACCAAACTGTGCAGCACGGGCATTGAACTTTCAGAACCTGCCGCTTCATTTCCATGTACCGAATAACTCAACCAAACGATGGCAATATTATTTTTAGGTGTACCTTCTTTGACCCCTGCTCGAATCAAATTATCATTTCTAATCTCTTCCAGCTTCGCTAAATTTTCTTTGGTGGAAACAAACGCCAAAAGCAACGGTCGATCTTCGTTGGTCAATCCATATTGCGTTAAAGTAACTTGCTCACTATTTTCAGCGACATACTTAAAGTAATCGACGAGCTGATGGTGAGGGGTAAACTCCTCTCCAATTTTGTGCGTCAAAAACTCATCGGGAGATTTTATATTTTTGGAAAAAACTAATTGGGTAGAAGAACAGAGGAGAATAATCAAAAGCGTTTTTTGGAAAATCAATTTGGTTAGTTTGCTCATGTTTTATTTTTCTTTTTGGTAAAAAATTAAAGAAGGAAGGTAAGTATTTAATGAGCATTTTTTTAAATAATGTTTGTGATATTTTATTCCTTTGTTTAAAAATGAAAACTGCTTCCCACAAATTCGTGAGAAGCAGTTTTCATTTTACCTCATCTTAAAAACCATAGAATTAATTTTTCTACTCGCAGGATTACCAGGACATTTGCATCGAACTTGATCAAAATAAACAACATCTCCAGATTTAATTATTTTCATAAAATTTAATGAAGTAGCATTAAAATATTCGCCTTCATTAATTACTTCCACGGGATCAGAACCTTTACTTTGAATTGTCATTACAAAATCTTGGACTACACATTTCTCTTCCAAAGGCTAACCAACCAAATGAACTGTAATCTTTTTTTGATGTTCAAAATAACCAATACTTGTTGCGCCTCCCGATAAGAAACCAATTTGTGCCATTGGATCAGGAATTCTTTTTACTCGATATTCAATTTCTTTTGTCGTAATTCCGTCAGCCTCGACTTTGATGATTTTATTACCAACCGTTTTTACTCGAACATTATAATGCCCATTGCCGAGGTCTTCAATTTCACCATTCTCGCAACTCACTTTTACTTTTTCCGTAGGAACGCCAGCCATCGCAACGGTAATTGGATTATCAATTCCGATGTAAAATAAATTCATTCTGTCAGCAGATACACTTACGGTAGGAGTGCTTTTTAAAATTTTAGAAAAAGCAAAAATAGTCGATAGAAATAAGGTAGAAAGTAGAAGGAAAGCAATACTTTTAAATTGGGGGAAGCCAGTAATTTATTTCCATATTATAGTTTTTTAAGGAATGGTCAAACAATAACTTATAACAGTTTGGCGATTATTTTGAGCTAAATCGAGGCATGAAAACAGGCGCATATCTAGATATGTAACTGTTTTCATAACGAAGAGTTAGGTTAAAAGAAGAAGTCAAAGTGTTATAAGTTATTGTTTGACCATTCCTAAGTAATAAAAAAAGATACTTTAATATACAATGGGGAATTTTTAAAAAGTAACATTATTATTTTTTAAAATAAAGATTTGACTATGAGGGTTTAGACATTTTATTATTTTGCAGAAGGTATTAATTTCATTTGTAGTTTTTTCCATCAAACTTGATGATGCAATGGTGAGAGATTAAAAAAATACTATTCTGAAATCAATAAAAAAGCGGCTCCCTTTCATCTGAAAAGAAGCCGCTTTTTTATTTTATAAAAAACGAAGACTAAGGTTTTTTGATATTTAATCTTTGGGTAGAAATAATTTTATTGTTGTGACCAACTAATTGTATTAAGTACATTCCTTTTGGAAATTGATCGAGGTAATATTTTTTATCATTTTCCACATCAAACGTTTTCATTTTTTTTCCAACAATATTATAAATATTGATTTGATCCACAGCATCTTTTTTATCAGTTAACTGAAAATATTCAGTAGCTGGATTTGGGAAGACTTTTAAAGCCTGCTTATAAATACGGAATGAAGTAAGCTCCGAGGCATTATCAGCCAATTGAGCCGAAGCTCCAAATGCAATAAAAAATAAAAAAGTAAAGAGTATAATTTTCTTCATACCGTTGGATTTATGATTAATGGTGTAAAATAGGAGAAATTCTTTGGAAATTCAAGTAAGTGCACTTTTCTTAGATAAAAATTAACAGTATTTGGATAATAATTTTGTGGAAAGATTCATTATCTAATGTTCAAAAATTAATCCAAACCAATTCACTCCACTTTTCTTCTAAAACTTTAACTTCTAAAAATTAAAATAGTTGACCAATCCATTTAAAAAATCCAAACATATTTAAAATAGCTCCAATCACCACGACAATCAAAACACGATATGCCCAAACATCAGCTAAGGGATATTTGGAAGCAAATTGTGCGGTCCACCAACCACCTGCCGTTTGACCAATTGCCATCAATCCTCCAATTTTCCAATCAATTAATCCTTGCCAATGGAAAATGGCAATAGCTACAATCGTATAAAGTGCGACGATAAATGATTTTAAAACATTTGCATCGATAATATTATTTTTGGCCACTAGAACCATGACAATCAAAAACATCACGCCCATTCCCATTTGAATAAATCCGCCATAAAATCCTAATGCTAGAAAAAGCGGAATGCCAATCCATGGATTCATTTTTTTATCAGGATCTATTTTTGCAACCAGCGTTTTGGTTTTATCAAAATGGCAAAAAGCATAAAGACCATCATAAATCGGAAAACTTGCCTGAATTGCTCATTGCTCACCCAAATTGCTAAAAAGATTCCCGCAATTGCTCCAATTGAAATAAAAATAATTGGTTGCCAATTTCCTTTTACATCTAATTTTCCATTTTTATAAAAAGCAAAAGTGCTCGCACTAGATTGAAAAACGATGCCGACTCGATTAGTTGCATTCGCCATATTTCCAGGTAGTTGCAAGACTTCAGTCAGAATGGTCAAGGTAATCGCAGAGCCATTTCCAGCTAAAGTATTGATAAATCCAGCTGTGGCAGAACCAATGATTATGATAAGGTAATGGTAGAATTCTAATTCCATAAAAGTGATTTGAGTGATAAGCGATGAGTGAAGGTGATGAGTTTTGAAGAGTGGGATTCATCACTTAACATTCATAGGTTATCACTTTTTTTCTATTTCTTGGCAGAGTTCGATAAGAACACCATTGGCAGATTTAGGATGAACGAAACAAACTAATTTGTTGTCAGCACCCTTTTTTGGTTCTTTATTTATGAGGACAAAACCCTCTTTTTCAAGTCGTTGCATTTCCTTTCGAATGTCTTTGACTGCGAAGGCGATATGATGCATTCCTTCTCCTCGTTTTTCAATAAATTTTGCAATAGGACTGTCGGGCGAAGTCGCTTCGAGTAATTCAATTTTATTTGGACCTACTTGAAAAAAGGAAGTTTTGACATTTTCAGATTTGACTTCTTCAACTTTGTAGTGAGCCTTGCCGAGTAGTTTTTTATAAATATTATTTCCGCTTTCAAGGTTTTTAACTGCGATTCCGATGTGTTCGATTTTTTTCATGACATAAAATTTTTTGTAAAAAAAACTATACAAAGCTTAATTTTTGAATGGAATAGGAGAGTAGTTTTTTTTTTATTAAAACAACAACAAATAATGGCTAGCAAACTTTGGGGTTAATCGTTAACCATTCACAGTTAACCTTTACTCTAGTATCCGAGTTGCATGTCTTTGTTAAAACTTAAATCTAATACTCGCAATCGTCTTTTTTTCCCAATTCTATATTTTCGAGTAGAAAAAAGTTTTTTGATCAAAAATCCAAGTCCAGCTGATGCGGCTGGAACTTTCCACGTCAAATCATTTAATGGCTCGCCAGCAAGTGTTCCGCCCAATGAAAATAGTAACCATGCTGCACCAAAAGAATACAAACTCTTTTCAGCTCGATTCGCAAAACGAGCATTTTTATATGACTTGATGGTTTTTATATTTCCAACTTTGACAAATCGTTCTGAGAAAACGATAATTTTTTCTTCCACTTTTATATCAATCATGACATCTGTGTACCAAGTAGAACCTCCTTTCAATTGGAAAGTTAATTCTTCACCGAGGTAATGTTTTTTTGTTTTAACTTTTCCTCTTTTTTCCATTTGTAATACTTTTTGAGCAGTAGCAGGCAAGACTGAAAAGAGAAAAAAGAAGAGAAGTAGATAGGATATTTTCATAAATCTTATTTTGTTTTTATAGGAAAACGAAATTAAGAAAAAAGCGGTTGGTTTTTTAATGGTTAATGTTTAACGGTGAACTGTTAACACGACAATGTTTAGCACTTACTGGTGCTAATCATTTACAGTTAACCATCAACCATTATAAGCGGTGTGGTAATTTACGAAGTCCTTTTTTTACTCCTGCTTCGATTTGATGGAAATCCAAAGTTTCTCTTGCTATATAGATAAGCATGACTCCATATTGTTCTTTAGGAAGATCTAATTTCTGATAAATGGAATGTTTATTTAGTCGGTAAGCTTCTCTAATTCTACGTCGGAGACGATTGCGATCTACTGCTTTGGGGAATGCACGTTTAGGTACAGTTAATGCCATTTGCAATGGAAATTCACTTAGCGGTGATTCCATTTTTACCCAAACAAATCTAACAGGATATGAAATAAAGGATTTGCCTTCGGTAAAGAGTTTACCGATAGTTTTTCGGCTTTTTAGCCTTTCTCCTTTTTGGAAAGTAAACATATTATAATGAAAAGAATGAATATTGAAAAATGGATGATTACTATTTAAAGTAATTATTCATTTTTCAATATTGACTATCCATTATAGTTATTTAGCAGAATTTTCGTCAGAAGTAGTCAATTTTAATCGACCTTTTGCTCGACGACGTGCCAATACTTTTCTTCCGTTTTTGCTAGCCATTCTTGATCTGAATCCATGTTTATTGGCACGTTTTCTTCTAGATGGCTGAAATGTTCTTTTTGGCATAATTAAGTTATTTTTTTACCTATAAAATTTTCGCTTTTAAGTTAAGCGGATGCAAAGGTAAATTTATTTTTTGTAATTGACAATTATTGTTACAGTTTTCAGTAGGCAGACTTTAGTTAGCAGTCTCTGCCTACTGAAAACTGCCTACTGAATTTTATCCATTCATTGATGCTAAAAACTCATCGTTACTATTAGTATGCATCATATTTTTTCTTAAGAAATCCATTGCTTCTTCTGGTTTCATATCAGATAAATGTTTTCTCAAAACAAACATTCGTTGTAAAGAGTCTCTATCCATCAATAAATCTTCCCGACGTGTACTTGATTTAGTCAAATCAATCGCTGGATACATTCGTTTGTTCGCCAAACCTCTATCCAATTGTAATTCCATATTACCAGTACCTTTAAACTCTTCGAAGATGACTAAATCCATTTTAGATCCAGTATCCACTAAAGCAGTTGCAATGATAGTCATAGATCCACCGTGTTCGATATTACGAGCAGCTCCGAAGAATTTTTTAGGTTTGTGAAGCGCATTTGCTTCGACACCACCTGAAAGTACTTTTCCACTTGCTGGAGCAACGGTATTGTATGCTCTAGCCAGACGAGTAATTGAATCTAATAAAACAACTACATCATGACCAGATTCTACTAATCGTTTTGCTTTTTCCAAAACAATATTAGCTACTCGAACATGATTATCAGCAGGTTCGTCAAATGTAGAAGCAACTACTTCTGCTTTTACATTTCGTTTCATATCTGTTACCTCCTCAGGTCGTTCATCAATCAAAAGGACGATGATGTAACACTCTGGGTGATTTGATGCAATTGCATTAGCAATATCTTTTAATAGAAATGTTTTACCCGTTTTTGGTTGAGCTACGATCAATCCACGTTGTCCTTTTCCAATAGGAGTGAACAGATCAATCATTCTATTAGCGTAATCTTTACCGCCTGAAGTTTGATTAATTAAAGTAAATTTCTCTCTTGGAAAAAGTGGCGTTAAATAATCAAATGGAACTCGATTTCGAATATCCATTGGTTCTAAACCATTAATCCGAGACACTCGAAGTAATGCGAAGTATTTTTCTCCTTCTTTTGGAGGTCGAATTGCTCCACAAACAGTATCTCCAGTACGCAAACCAAACAATTTGATTTGGGAAGGAGAAACATATATATCATCTGGTGAAGTCAAATAATTATAATCAGATGATCGGAGAAATCCATATCCGTCAGGCATCATTTCAAGGATACCTTCTCCTTCAATAATTCCATCTAATTCGATATTGAATACAGGACTTTTAGCTCGGTCATTTCCTCGTTTATCATCCCGTCGATCATTTCTAGAATCATCTCGTCGATTATTTCTAGAATCATCTCGTCGATCATTTCTAGAATCGTCTCGTCGATCATTTCTAGAGTCATCTTGTTCAACAATATCTACTGTTTCTTCTACTTCCTCTTGAATTTTTTCCTCTTCAGCTTCAATATCTTGAACTTCTTCTTCCTCTTCTTCCTCTTCTTCAATTTCTTCCTGTCCAGAATTTTGAAACATGGTACTCTTCTCTCCTACAACCACTTTTTTGCGAGGGCGTTTTTTAGTTTTTTCATCATTATTTTTAGAGGAATTTTTAGAGGAGGGAGAATCATCTTTTTCGCTAACTGCTTGCTCATCGAGAATTTTATAGATCAATTCTTGTTTATTCAGTTTATTGAGATTCTTAATTCCTTTTTCTTTTGCAAGATCTTTCAGCTCGGGAACTAGCATGTCATTTAATTGCAATATGTCGTACTTCATAAGTAGATTTTTTGAAACCTAATATTTTATTATAAATATGGTGAAAAATGGTTAAAAGAATTGTAAGTGGTAAAATAGCTCAGACAAGGTCAAATTTTATGATGGTAAAAATACAGACTTGTATAGCGGGAATAATTTGGTGCAATGACCTAAAAACACTTTCACTATCTAAATGAATTTTCAACTTTTGAAGAGGTAATTTAAGATAGAAGAGTAGTTGGTTTACTAATAAGGTGTTTTGAGAAATTGCTGTATGCTTTTAGATAATAAACCTTTAGATATGCATTAATTCTGATAGCGCAAAAATACATTTTATTTTTAAATTCAAATACTATCTTTGCAAAAATATTAAAAAGTTTTACACAATGTACGGTGGTTTTTTGAAAATTGATGTGTTTTTTTCAAAAATGATATAAATCATTTTTTATTTAGAACTTTTCTTTTTCGATTTTCGTATCTCCTTTTAACTTTGTTTTTCTTTTTTATCAATTAAATATATAAACAGTAAATGTTACAAATCAATTTTATTAGAGCGCACAAAGACCGAGTGATTGATGGCCTTAAAACTAGAAATTTTGCCGATAAGGATTTGGCGATTGTTGATAAGGTCATTGCGATTGATGAAACTCGCAGAAGTACCCAAACTGAACTGGATAAATCCTTGGCTGAATCGAATCGAATCTCTAAAGAAATTGGAAATTTATTCAAGAAAGGCAAAAGAGAGGAAGCGGATGTTTTGAAAAATCAAGTTACTGAACTCAAAACGCTTCAAAAAGATTTAAGTCAAAAATTAAATGAAGCTCAAGATCAATTGGAAACTGAGTTATTAAACATACCTAATGTTCCCCATCCGTCTGTGCCTGCTGGAAAATTAGAAACAGATAATGAAGTGTATAAAGCTTGGGGATTTGATCTCCCTGAAATGGAAGATACTGCATTGCCGCATTGGGAGTTGGCGAAAAAATATGATTTGTTTGATATGGAATTGGGCGTAAAAATTACGGGTGCTGGTTTTCCACTTTATCGAGGTAAAGGGGCAAAATTGCAACGAGCTTTGATCAATTTCTTTTTGGATGAAGCAGATGCTGCGGGTTATGAAGAAATCATTCCACCTCATTTGGTCAATGAAGCAAGTGCAAAAGGTACAGGACAATTACCTGATAAGGAAGGTCAAATGTATCATGCGACTAAAGATGATCTTTATTTGATTCCGACAGCGGAGGTTCCGATTACTAATATGTATCGAGATGTAATTGTTACGGAAAAAGATTTTCCCATAAAATTGACAGGTTACACGCCTTGTTTTAGAAGAGAAGCGGGATCTTATGGCGCACATGTGAGAGGATTGAATCGAGTTCACCAATTCGATAAAGTGGAAATAGTAAGAATAGAGCATCCTGATAAATCTTATGAAGCTTTGGAAGGAATGCTAAGACATGTAGAAAGTTTATTGGAAAAATTAGAATTGCCTTACCGAATTTTGCGATTATGTGGAGGTGATTTAGGATTTACTGCTGCGTTGACTTTTGATTTTGAAGTTTATTCTGCTGCGCAAAAAAGATGGTTGGAAGTGAGTTCTGTTTCTAACTTTGAGACATTCCAAACCAATCGACTAAAATTGAGATTCAAAGATGAAAAAGGAAAATCTCATTTAGCGCACTCCTTAAATGGTAGTGCTTTGGCTTTGGCTAGAATTGTGGCAGCTTTGTTAGAGAATAATCAAACTGCTGATGGTATTAAAATTCCAAATGCATTGCAAGCTTATACGAAATTTGATATGATTAAGTAAACCTCCTCTTCGGCTCTTCTCTCAAAAGGAAAAGAGCCTGGGAGGAGATTTAAACAAAATAATTAACTCTCAAGTGACCTTGTTTAAAAAACAAGTCAAAATTAACAGAAACTATTTTTTCATTAAAAAATCAAAGAAGTGGATATTAATTATATGATATATATGGCAATCGTCGGTGCAGGGTCAATGATCGGCGGATATGTCTCGAGTACTTTGAAAAGCAAATTTGCGAAATATCAGCAAGTTGGACTTAGAAGTGGATTGTCAGGGAAGGAAGTTGCGGAGGACATGCTTAAATATTACAATATCCATGATGTGAGAATAGTGCAGGGGCAAGGTATGTTGACAGATCATTATAATCCAAAAACAAAAACGGTTTCCTTGAGTCCTGATGTTTATAATGGAAGAAATGTTTCGGCAGCAGCAGTTGCTTCACATGAGGTAGGACATGCAATACAGCATGATACAAATTACCCAATGTTGCAAATGCGGTCGCAGTTAGTTCCATTTGTTAATATGGCATCCAAAGCATTATCGGTTTTGATGATGGTAGCATTTATGCTGTTGGACGCTTTTCCACAATTGATGTTATTGACAATTATTGCATTTGCGGTGACTTCCCTTTTTAGTTTAATCACCTTGCCAGTAGAGTTTGATGCAAGTCGAAGAGCATTGAATTGGTTAGATGAGACAGGAATTGCTCAAGGGGCAGAATATGAAGGCTCAAAAGATGCTTTAAAATGGGCAGCATTGACCTATGTTGCGGCAGCTTTATCTTCCATCTTGATGTTGTTATATTTAATATATCAATATGCTGGACGCAGAAGATAAGTTCATGTTCACAATTATTCATAGTTATTTTGGATTCTTTTTTCATCATATTTCATAAAAAATCCTCGATGTAACACAGGCTATATCTACGTTTTTTTATTTTATCTGATAAAAGAATAAGCTCAAAATAACTATGAATAATTGTGAACATGAACTTAATATAAAATAGGAGTCAATTATCAGTCTGACAACTGACTCCTATTTAGTCGTTTTCTCATTGAAAAAGAAACAATTCTCATTGAAAAAGCACATTTTAAATATTAAAAATAAAATAAATGTATTTTTTTTTATATTTTTAACTTTATAGTTTTAGATGTGAAAAACTAATGGATAGAATTGCCATTTTAAGATAATACAAAAAAATTATATATAAAATTCTATCGAATTAGTGTATCATTTTTACAATTACTGATACTACTTATTTTATTTTCAAACCACCTATGAACACAGCATCGAAAAGGTACATATTCACAGACTTCGACAATATTCAGAAAGTCAAGTTTAAGAAATTGGAACGCGTCTGCGATAAGATTTTTATTTTAATTAATACCTCCGATAAATTTATTCCTTTTTCCTTAGTTAGAAACTTGCAAAAATTAGGAAAAGCTGTCAAGTGGATTCCTGTAGAAAATAATAAAAACCTCACCCTCAATTATCATATTTGTTACTTGATAGGAAAAATGCATTCTACCATCAATCTCTCGACCGAGTTTGCTATTCTTTCCGATGAAGATTCTTTCGAATCCATCATTAACTATGTTACCAAGAATAAAAGAAAATGTAGGCGAGTAAAAACTGGTGCACCGAAGAAAAAAGTGCGCCGAAAAGTGGTTACTGCAAAACCTTCTCCGCGTCCAATTTATGAAGGCGAACGTGCCAATATAGATGAGAAAAAAGAATGGGTACCAATCGAAGAACAACAAGATTCTTTAGTGGCTTATCGAGAAACTAAAGATAGATTAAAATTGGTCGCCACTCGTCCTTATAATCTGACTTCGCTTCGAGATTATATTCATATCAATAATCAAGAATTAGTGGAACGTGGAAAATTAAGCGTGGAGGAAATTATTGAAATGATGGAATTTAACAAGGAAATTGAAGTGAGAGGAAGTTTGGTAGCTTATCATTTTTAGATCACTACGGTGTCAGGACTTACGATGCTGGAATACAAACTAATAATGGATAATTAATGTGTAATAAAATTGCTATCGTCAGTCTGACAGCGCAGCGATCTAAAAATAAACAAGTAAAGATTCTTGCTTTTTCTAAGAAAAAACATTTTATTTGACGGCATTAAAATTTTAAAAATAAAATATCATGTCAGACTCAATAGAAATGGGCTTAGAATTGGCAAAGGAAAGTATGGATCACGCCATTGAACACTTAGCCTCTGAATTATCAAAAATAAGAACGGGGAAAGCTTCTCCAGGAATGCTGAAAGGACTTAAAGTGGATTATTATGGAGCACCTACAGAGTTGACGCAAGTTGCAAATGTAGGAGCAAGTGATGGAAAAACGCTAACGATTCAGCCTTGGGAAAAATCCATTATGGGGGCTATCGAAAAAGCAATCTTCGAAGCTAACTTAGGATTGACTCCCCAAAATAATGGGGAAATGATTATCATTAATATTCCTCCTTTGACAGAGGAAAGGAGAAAAGATTTTGTGAAACAAGCAAAAGCTTTGGGTGAAGATGCAAAAGTGAGTATTCGGAATTCTCGACACAAAATTTTGGAAACTATCAAAAAGGAAGTCAAAGATGGTTTCCCTGAAGATGCTGGAAAACGCCAAGAGGAAGAGGTACAAAAAAGGGTCAATGGCTATGGCGATAAAATTAATACACTTGTCGCAGCGAAAGAAAAAGATATTATGACCGTGTAAAAATTTTAGTTTCTCAGTATGCAGTTAGCACATGGCAACTGCATACTGAGAACTACCAACTACTTAAAAACTGTACACTTCCACTCCATCCTTCTTTCTCACAAATAATTTACTTTTCTGAATAGCGATTTGATTCTCAAGGGAAACTCCCTTGGGAAGATCAATGATTTGGGTAGCAAGAGATTTCAGGTGAAAAGATTTTAATTTTTCTTTTTCTTTATAAATTAACTGATTATCAATTATTTGAAAATAAGTCAAATTTTTAATGTCAATCGTTTTTTGATATTGAGCATAAATATCAAAAACTAAAATCCCTAAATTTGGATCATTGACATACAACCAATTTTCTCTTTCTAAAATGAAGTTAGGGAGCAATGGACTTTCAAATTCGTTGCTTAAATTTATGATGCTTTCTCTCAGTACTTCTCCGTTGCGATTTATTTTTTTTATTCTATGAAAAACAAAATCGTAGAGCCACACATTATTGTCATTCGACATTCCAATTGTTACCACATCTGTCAAATTTAAGTCTAGCAGATTAAATTCTCCTGTTTTATTTAGCGTTCGATCCAAAGTATAAACTGTCAAAAAATCTGGATAGTACAACAAAACGCTAAATGGATTGGTAATGTCGATATGCGTCAAATCTCCTAAAGTATTATTGCAAAAACGAAATAACTCCTTGCCTTCAGGACTGTATTTGATAATTTCATTTTCGATAGTGATAAGGTAGAGTTGTTGTAATTTATCGGTAGCCATCCATTTAGCTTGAATGTTAATTTCTTTGATTAATTCGTAGGCAGAAGTATCGGTGTTGGTGACTGGGGGAGCAGTTTTTGCCGAGCAGGAAAGAAGGAAAAAGAATGAAAACAGAAGAATGAAAAATGAATTCTTTGAATATCCAACATTCAACAAGGGATTTCCAATCTCCAACTTTACTGTCTGGAACACTTTGGGAGTACTTGGAAATTGGTTATTCCTTGTTGGATATTGGATATTCAAAAGATCATTCATAGTTCATCATTTATTATTAAAAAAAACTTTTCCTTCTTCATTTTCGAAAAAATGAATTTTCATCTCATTTCCGTCAAAGACTGCATAGGAACAGGCAAACATCCATTCGCCGATATTAATATAACGACTTGTTCCATTTTTTAGCGTGTAGTCGATCGGTAAATGCCGATGTCCAAAAATGAAATAATCCACCTCCAACGTATCAATTTTTTTATTACAAAATTGCAAAAGCCATTCTTTTTCTTCCCCCAGAAGTTTAAAATCAGCAGGGCTAAATGCTCGACTTTTTTGCGACCAAAAATTAGCTAAACCCATTCCCCAAGTAGGATGAATTGATCCGAATAAAAATTGACAAATAGGATTAGCAAAAATTTTTTTGAGAAATTTATAGCCATGATCTCCTGGCCCTAAACCATCGCCATGTCCAATGAAAAATTTTTTCCCATTCCATTCTTTGACAATAGGTTTTCGAATAATTGGAATATCAAATTCAGTTTCAAAATACCGAAACATCCACATATCGTGATTTCCAATAAAAAAGTAAATAGGAATTCCTTGGTCACGAAGTTCTGCTAATTTTCCAAAAAGACGAACATAACCCTTGGGAACAACATTTCGATATTCAAACCAAAAATCAAAAACATCCCCCACCAAATAAATTTCATGCGCATCATGTTTGATAAAATCTAACCAACGAACTATTTTCTTTTCTCGCTCTTGACTAGTCAATTTAGCATCAATTCCCAAATGGAAGTCCGATGCGAAGTATATTTTTTTTCCTTGCATTTATGTTTTCCGTAGAGGGACTTTCCAAGTCCCCAATTCTCAAATTCCAATTCTCAAATTCTCAAAACCCAATTCTCAAAACCCAATTCCCAAATCCTAATTCCTTGACACCTGACTTGGAAAGTCAGCCAACTAAACTTTCTCCATTTCCGTCCCGCATTTATCGCAAGTTCGCAACTCTTTTGAATTCATAAAATGATTCATCACAGGAGGTAATTGATTCACGATGTCACTCATTTCAAAAGTAGCTTCATGTAATTTGTAGTTGCAGTTTTCACAATACCACATCAATCTATCTTCCTCCTTATTGCGCCGATATCGCTCAATCACTAAACCAATCGTGTTGGCAGGACGTTGCGGCGAATGTGGAATTCCAGAAGGCAATAAAAACATTTCCCCTTCTTTGATTTCGATATCTTCAGGTGTTCCATCTTCATGAATAACTTTCAAAATAATATCACCTTCGATTTGGTAAAATAATTCTTCTCCATCCTCGTAGTGATAATCTTTTCGACCATTTGGCCCACCGACAATCATGACGATAAAATCATCATTTTCAAGATAAACTTGTTTATTACCGATTGGTGGTTTTAATAGATGTCGGTATTCATCGATCCAAGCATTGAGGTTAAAAGGTTTGCGTATCGCCATTTTTTTTTGATTTTAGAAATTCGTAAATTTTGCTAAATTTAATCAATTTTTAATTTTTGTAAAAGAGAAAACAAAATTGAGTTTTGTAAGCATTCAAAATTCATCATTTAAAATTCAAAATTAATTGCAATGGATATTAATTTAAAAGGAAAAAACGCATTTGTCGGAGGAAGTAGTCGAGGAATCGGGAAAGCGACTGCTATTGAATTAGCCAAATTAGGAGCAAATATTACCCTCGTTTCTCGAAGTGCTGATATGATGATCAATATAGTTCATGAATTGGATAAATCACAAGGACAGCATCATGATTTTTTAGTGGTTGATTTCAATGATATTGAAAATTTGAAGAAACAAGCGTATGCTTTAGCTTTGAAAAAAGATATTCATATCCTAGTCAATAATACAGGAGGTCCTGCGCCAGGAGGAATGTTAGAAACGGGATTGAATGATTTTTTAGAAGCTTTTAAAAATCACTTAATTTGCAATCATATGCTCGTTAAAATTTTTATAAATGGAATGAAAAAATCTAGCTATGGTAGAATTATAAATATCATTTCGACTTCAGTAAAAGAACCATTAGAAGGACTTGGAGTAAGTAATACTACTCGAGCAGCAGTTGCCAATTGGGCGAAGACGCTTGCGAATGAATTGGGTGAATTTGGAATAACGGTCAATAATGTTTTGCCTGGATTTACAGATACGGAGCGGTTGTCGGAGATTTTAAAAATTCGTGCAGAGAAACAAAATCTTTCGGAAGAGAAGGTTATTGAAAAAATGAAAAAAACAGTTCCGCTAGGAAGATTTGCAGAGCCGAAGGAATTGGGAATGGCGGTGGCTTTTTTGGCGTCACCTGCTGCGTCATATATTTCGGGGACGAATTTGGTGGTGGATGGTGGTAGGACGAAAAGTCATTAATTTTTTTCCATAAAAAAAATCAAGGCTTCCTCGTATCCCTTTAATCCTTTTCCAACAATACTTTTTACGCACACATTTTTCAAGAAAGAATGATGTCGAAATTCCTCTCGCTCATAAATATTAGAAATGTGAACTTCGACTACAGGTGTTGAAATTGCGGCAACTGCATCTGCCAATGCAATTGAAGTATGCGTATAACCTCCAGCATTAAAAATAATTCCATCCCATATAAAACCTACTTCATGTAATTTATCAATCAAAGTTCCTTCGTGATTGCTTTGAAAATAATAGAGTGCCACTTCCTGTTGTTTGTATTTTTTTTCCAAAATGTCAAAGTAATTTTCGAAGGATTGACTCCCGTAAATTTCAGGTTGTCGTTTCCCCAAAAGATTCAGATTTGGACCATTGAGAATGAGGATTTTTTTCATTTTTAGATGGATTTTATTTTCATCACAGATTACGTAGATTTTCACAGATTATGATAAAATTTCCGAGAAATAATAATCTGTGAAAAGTATTTGAGGAGTAAAAACAAAAACGGTTCGAAAAAATTAATTCTTCGAACCGTTTGTATTTCCTAAAATTAAATTTTTATAAAAATTAATTCGCCATTTCAGAAAGGAACTTAATTCGCATCAACTGAATTTCCTCCATCGTCACATCATCTTCTTTCAATTCTTTGAATGCATCTTCTGAACTATCCGTATCAGCTTCCATAAAATATTCATAAATATCCTCTCTCGAATATTCATCGACATTGTCTTCCAAGTAATAATCAATATTTATTTTGGTTCCTGAGACGACAATCGCATCCAACTCTTCCAACAAATCTTCCATGCTCAAATCATTCGAAGAAGCGATATCTCCCAAAGGAATTTTTCGATCAATACTTTGGATAATATTTACTTTAACCCTTGATTTGTTGGCAACTTGTTTGACCACAATTTCAGTCGGTCTTTCGATTTCATTTTCCTCCACATATTGTGAAATCATTTCCACGAAAGGCTTTCCGTAGCGACTCGCTTTTCCAGAACTAACTCCTGAAATATGCGCCATGTCAGCCATCGAAATGGGATACTGCGTAGCCATATCTTCCAACGAAGGATCTTGGAAAACCACAAATGGAGGAACATTTTTTTTCTTTGCAATTCCTCTACGCAAGTCCTTCAACATATTCATCAAGACTTTGTCTAAAACGGCAGACTTTCCAGCAGAAGAAACTGCTGCATCAAACTCTTGAGTCACTTTATCATAATTATGGTTGAGTGTAATTTGAACAGGTTTTGGATTTTTGATAAAATCCTTACCTAGATCAGTCAATCTAAATAAACCGTAATTTTCAATGTCTTTGTAAACCAAATTTTTCAACAAACCTTGTCGAAAAACAGAACTCCAAAAGTTTTCATCTTTATCAATTCCTGCTCCAAATAATGGTAATTTATTATGTTTGAAATCAACCATGTCTTTGGTTTCTTTTCCCATGATAAATTCAACCAATTGCTTGATACCATAATTTTCATTCAAACTATCTACCGCAGCTAATGCTTGTTGCATTTCAGTTTGAACTTCAATTTTTTCTTTTGGATGACGGCAATTGTCGCACATTTTATTACATCGTTCATCATTGTATTGCTCTCCAAAATAATGCAATAAAAATTTTCGACGACAAGCAGTAGTTTCTGCATAAGCCATAATTTCTTGCATCAATTGAGCAGTCATCTCACGCTCTGCCACAGGTTTATCTCTCAAGAATTTTTCCAGTCGCTGAATATCTTTATAATTATAATAAGCGATACATCGACCACCCAATCCATCTCGACCTGCACGACCTGTTTCTTGATAGTAATTTTCAATACTTTTTGGAATGTCGTAATGAATAACGAAACGCACATCTGGTTTGTCAATTCCCATTCCGAAAGCAATCGTCGCAACAATCACATCTTTTTCTTCCATCAAGAAATCATCTTGCGTTTTCGAACGAGTTTTAGCATCCAAACCTGCATGATAAGGAGCAGCCTTAATATCATTGACATTCAAAACCTTAGCAATCTCTTCCGTCGATTTTCTACTTTGCACATAGATAATTCCTGATTCGCCTGGCATCGTTTTGATGACTTGAATAATATTTTTGATGGTATTTTCTTTCTTCCCTTTTGGACGAACATCATAGTAAAGATTGTCTCGGTTAAAGGAAGAGACAAAACTATTTTCCGAAGACATATTTAAGTTCTTCACGATGTCCAATTGAACCTTTGGCGTAGCCGTAGCCGTCAAAGCGATAACTGGAATATTGTCTCCGATCAATTTCAACATCTCTTTAATTCGACGATATTCAGGACGGAAATCATGTCCCCATTCTGAAATACAATGTGCCTCATCGACACCTACGAAAGAGATTTTTGTATTTTTGAAAAATTCAATATTCTCTTCTTTAGTCAAAGTTTCAGGAGCAACAAAAAGTATTTTAGTGACACCAGATCTGATATCACCTTTTACTTTTTTCATTTGAACTTTAGTCAAGGAAGAATTGAGGAAGTGAGCAACGTCATCATTCGAGCTATAACTTCGAATGGAATCTACTTGATTTTTCATCAAGGCAATTAAAGGAGAAATAATCAAAGCAGTTCCTTCCATCATCATTGCTGGAAGTTGATAGCAAAGTGATTTTCCACCACCTGTCGGCATGATGACAAAAGTATCATTGCCATTTAAAATGCTTTGTATAATCGCTTCTTGGTTCCCTTTAAATTTATCAAAACCGAAGTAATGTTGAAGTGATTGGTGTAGGTCTTGGTTAGTTGTTACCATTTCTGATTGTAACATTGTTTCTTTTTATGATTTAATTAAAAATGTATTATTAGGATTAGAAACCACACATTAATCTATGGAATGCGAACTAAATAAATGCAGATTCTTGACATGATATTTTGTCCATATTTTTCACTTTAAAACCCTGAAAATATCAACATTTATGAGGCTTTCAAAGCAAAAACTATGAACAAAACCTCTCTCTCAAAAATCTGCATTTATTTTATTCGCATTCCTATGACATTTCATAGATGCTTATTCTCTTATAATTTTATTTTGAAAAAGGAATTTACTTTTTGAGTAAATAATACATTTCAAAATAAAAAATAAAGGCAAATGAAACAACCAAAAATGGTGATTTATTTTTTGTACCGTTTCTATGGAGATTGTTAACTGTGTGTTTTTAGTAATATGAAATAACATAAACAAGGATGGAATATTAAGTTTCGGAAAAACCTAATTACATTTGCCAAAAATGTCCAATTCCTTAGAAGTAGTGTTAGTAAATATAAGAAAATATTTCGTTTAATTCGGAGAATTAACGCAATCTTTCTTCTAAAAAATATAGTACGTTCGAATATTTAAGAAAACGGTAGAAATCTATTTTTCTTTCGAAAAATCATTTCAATCTAAGAGGGGATTTTCTCATGACTTTTTTAAAAGCGATCAAAAGTAACAAAAAAAAAACTCCTATCCAATAGACTTTGTTTAATAAAATATGGTAATTATCACTTGAGAAATATTATGAATAAACAAGAATTAATTTCATCTACTGCTTTGAAAACGATTCGAATTGAAACTGCTGCTATCCATGCTTTGGAAGCAAGTATCAATCAAAAATTTTGTGAATGTGTGGATGCGATTTTCCAATCAAAAGGTAGGTTGATCGTGACTGGAATTGGCAAGAGTGCCATCATTGCTCAGAAGATGGTGGCTACTTTTAATTCGACTGGAACGCCTTCCGTTTTTATGCACGCAGCAGATGCGATTCATGGCGACTTGGGAATGGTTCAGGCGGATGACATTATTTTGTGTATTTCCAAAAGTGGAGAAACTTCTGAGATAAAAGTCCTCGCTCCTTTGGTGAAAAAATTGGGAAGTTTGATGATTGGAATGGTAAGTAATATTGATTCTTTTTTGGCAAAAAAAGCAGATTATATTTTGCATACGCCTTGCGATCTAGAAGCTGATCCAAATAATTTAGCACCCACCGCAAGTACTGCTTCACAAATGGCGATGGGCGATGCCGTGGCAACTTCACTCTTGGCGTTGCGAGGATTTACGCCAAATGATTTTGCGCTATATCATCCTGGTGGCGCATTGGGCAAACAACTGTATTTGCGAGTAGATGATATTTTTCCACAGAATGAAAAACCATTTGTTTTGGAAAATGAAAATATCCGAAATACGATTATCGAAATGACTTCCAAACGATTAGGTGTTGCTGTGGTGGTGGATGAAAATAAAAATGTAAAAGGCATCATCACCGATGGCGATCTTCGGCGAATGTTGCAAGGACAAGATAAAGTGGAACATCTGCAAGCAAAAGATATTATGTCTAAAAATCCGCAAATAATTAATCAAGATGAAATGGCAATCAAAGCACTTGAAGTGATGCGGTCGAAAAGTATCACTCAGTTAATTGTGGCAGATGGCGGGAAATATCTTGGAGTGATTCATTTGCATGATTTGCTTCGGGAAGGGCTGGTTTAAAAAACAAACAAATTGAAATCAAAATTGAAAAAAATCGCTACTAAAGAGAGGGAGAATTTAGATGAATATCAAACCTGCCGTCAGGCAGGTTTGATATTCATTCTTTTCCTAACTTCCTGCACCCCAAGCAAAAAAGAAATCACCCCCGCATTCTACCATTGGCAAACCAACTTTTCCCTCACCCAATCCGAAAAAGATTACCTCCAAAATTTTTCCGTAAAAAAACTTTACGTTAAATTTTTCGATGTAGATTGGAATGGGAAAATGCAAGAACCTTTGCCAGTTGCAGAAGTGATTTTGGACACTACTGATTTGGAAAATATTGAAATCATTCCGACAATTTTTATTACCAATCGAAGTTTGAAAAATTACCCTTTGGAGAAAATGGATTTGTTGGGAAAAAACATTTTGGAGAAAATTTTTTCCATCAAAAAAAGCGTACGAGAAATTCAAATTGATTGCGATTGGTCAGAAACTACGGAGGAAAAATATTTTCGATTATTACGTTTTTTAAAAAAAGAAATTCAACCAAAAAACATCCAATTAAGTGCTACGATTCGTTTGCATCAAATCAAATATTTTAAACGAACAGGAGTGCCGCCTGTGGATCGAGGCATGTTGATGTTTTATAATGTTGATGATGTGAAAGATTATAAAACTAAAAATTCTATTCTCGATTTAGAGGTAGCGAAACAATATTTTTTTAATTTTGAAAACTACCCATTGGAATTAGATGTGGCATTGCCGATTTTTTCTTGGGGCGTTTTATATCGAGGTGGTGGAATGATGAAGTTGATGAATAATCTGAGAGCGGAAGATATGGCTGATGATTTGTTTTTTTTGTCAACCGATGAAACGCATTTTGAGGTAATAAAAAGTACTTATCTTCACGGCAGATATTTGTATGAAGGAGATATTATTAGACTCGAAACAGTTCCCTTGGAAACGTTGAAAATGTCTGTCGAACTTTTAAAATCTAAAATTAAAAATCCGAATGTGACCATCAGTTTTTATCATTTAGATACGACTACGATTAAACATTACCCCTATGAGAATCTTGAAAGAGTTATTGATGAATTTAAATGAATATCGAATATCGAACAAGGAATATCCAATGTCCAAGTTTGTCCCCAATGCTCATAGATCGTTCCTTGGACATTGGATAATCCTTGTTCGATATTCGATATTCACTTTCCTCCTAATCCTCCCTTTTCAAATTTCCAAAGGTTGCGGGCCATATCATTTGACCTTCGAAGGCTACACTTTTATGAATCCTAACATCATAAATACCAAAGCAACCTATGCGCCATATTTTTTGCGATTTAATGATTTATACAACTCACCTGACTCGTTGGAATATATTCAACAAGATGAAAATTTGCAAGAATGGAACGAGCGATTTTGTAAGTTATATCAAATAGCAGATATTGAATACGTCATTTATAAAGCAACAATAAATGACATGAAGCAATTGCGAAATGCCTCCAATGACAAAAAAGCAACACTTCCCAAACGATTGAGGAATAATAATTTTGCGCATCATTTGCGTGATGAGAAATGTAGCGAAGTCATGGGGTATTTGATTTACGCTAAGCAATGTGAAAGGCACGCCACGGTAGGTGCGGGGTGGAGTACACCCAAACGAGATGTGGTCGAAATGCAAAAAATGATTGAGCGTGGTAAGCGAGCTTTTATGACAACCGAATCACATTATGTTCGCTTGAGATATGCTTATCAAATCATTCGATTGGCGCATTATGCGAAGGCGTATGAGACGGTTTTGAAGTTGCATGATGAGTTGATGCCGAAGGTTCATGCCAATCCGAGTTTGTTGGATTATTGGATTATGGGACACAAAGCGGGGGCGTTGTTGAAGTTGGGTGATCGAGTAGAAGCAGCCTATATGTACTCATTAATTTTTGCGAATTGTTCGAGTAAACGCCAATCTGCTTATCAAAGTTTTTCCATAAAAAATAATGAGGAATGGGAGCAGTTAGTTTTGAAATGTAAGAGTGATGAAGAGCGTGCGATGTTATACACGATTAGAGCAAATCATGATGATAGTCGAGTGATTTTTGAGATGGAAAAAATTTATGAATTTGATCCGAGGAGTGAAAATTTAGAATTATTATTGGTCAAAGAAATTATCAAATTGGAAAAGGATTTTTTGGGAAAAGATTTTAATGATAATAAAAAACGGAATAAAAAGTATTTCAATATTCCTCGAAAAAATGCGGAAAAATATTTAAAACGAACCCACGAATTTGTTAGTAAATGTGTCAAAGAAAAGAAAGTAATTGATTTGGATTTATGGAAAATTGCAGAAGGATATTTGACATTCTTGGGAGGTGATTATGGAGAAGCAGACCGACTTTTTACCAGACTAAAAAATGCTATTGGAAGTGAAAACACAGCAATCATGGAACAATTAGATGCAGCACGATTAGCCTTGAAAATTGCACAATATAATCCACCAATCACACTCAAAGATGAAAACGAAATTGGTAATGTTATTCGTAATAATCCTAACTATTGGAAGTATAAAGATTTCCCAGATTACATCAATGACAAGTTGGTGGACATGTATAATAAGTCTGGTGAAAAAGGAAAGGCATTTCGATTGCATCACACATTAGATGCTTTGAAAAAGAATCCTGATATCGAAATGGTGAACGATTTATTGAGAATTTGTGATAAAGAAAACAAGAGTAATTTGGAAGAAGTTTTAGTCAAAAAAGATGGCTTTTCAACGATTAAAAATGACTTGCTTTTACTGAAAGGAATTATCTTTTTTAATGATGATAAAATCGAAGCAGCTGCGGAAACTTTTCGAAAAATCCCTCGGACAGTTCGAGATTTGGAACCAAAATTTAATCCATTCCATGAGCATATCATTGATTGTGTGAATTGCCCGATTGCTGATACGACCAAATTTGATCGAGTCGGTGTAATTGAAGAATTGCTGAAGTTGGAATATCAAGGTCGTGCGCATTTGGAGAGTGGTGCGTCATCTTTTTATCAGTTGGGAAATGCTTATTACAACATGACTTATTATGGAGATTCTTGGCAGGTGACGGATCTTTTTAGAAGTGGTGGAAATTGGGGTTATGCGAATAAAGATAATCGATACTTGGTAGCTGAATCGGAGCTAGGAAATATTGAAAATAAGAACTTGTCTCAAGCTCGAAAATATTATGAAACTGCTTTAGAATTAGCTAGAAATAAAGAGTTGGCAGCAAGAGCTTGTTTTATGTTGGCGAAGTGTGATTTGAATGATTTTTATATAGATCCCGAAACGGAATATCATCCTTATGATGATATGATTCCTGTTTTGCCAGAAAAATATAATAGCTATTATTTGAAATTGAAAAACGAATTTTCGGATACTCAATTTTATGAACAGGTGGTGGAAGAGTGTTTGTTTTTGGAGGCGTATTGAATCCCCAACCCATAAAGGGTAGCCTTTTTTCTTTGCCTTTCGGCAAGGAAAAAAGTTACTTACAATATACTTCATACTTCCTATTCTTTTGCTCCAAACAAAATGCACTTTGAAATTAAACCTCAAAGTGCATTTTACATGAACTTACCTTGTCAAAATATCGGTTTAAATTTCTCGAAAAAAAATCCTACATTCCAGTTCAAATAAAACAACAATATTATGTTTTTTCCAATCGGTGATGATCAAGTTAAAGGAGGGCATTTTCCATTATTCGCATATGGATTTATTGTTTTAAATGTGATCGCTTATGTTTTGCAAATGCAAGATCCCAATTTATTGATTTGCGAGTATGGTTCTGTCCCTGCTGACATTTTGGATGGTCGGAACTATCACACCTTATTGACGAGTATGTTTATGCATGGAGGGCCGATGCATATCATTGGCAATATGCTTTTTCTTTGGGTTTTTGCAGATAATATTGAGGCGACTGTGGGGAGTTTTAAATTTGTCATCTTTTATATTTTGGGAGGAATTGCAGCATCGGTTGCTCATATTTATTTGGGAGCAGGAACAGAACAAATAGGCTGTTGCTTTCCTTGTGGAAATGCGCAAGGAGTAAAATGTACAGGTGATGTAGTTAATATGTGTGCAGGTTCAATTCCAACAGTTGGAGCAAGTGGAGCAATTTCGGCAGTCTTGGGAGCATACCTAGTGATGTTTCCAAAGTCGCAAGTGAAAGTTTTAGTTTTAGCTTTTTTTAGATCTTTTAAATTGTCCGCTTTTATCTTTTTAGGAATGTGGATTGCGATGCAACTGTTTAGTGGTTTTTCAGAAATGGGAAAAGCAGCAGGAGGAGGAACTGCCTGGTGGGCACACATTGGAGGTTTTGTTTTTGGAGTGGCAGCTGGATTTTTATTTAAGGAAAAAGGAAATATTTTTTTGAAAAATGATCCCAATGCTCCAACGCCTCCACCGAGGACTTTTGATAAGGATGATTTGGTTTAAAATAAGTAAGTAATGTTGGATCAAGTAATTCCGAAGCTCCCACTTCGGAACAGCAATGGTCTCGAAGGTGCAAACTTTGAACGTAGTTTAATTTGAAAATAACTGTTGTTCCGAAGCGGGAGCTTCGGAATTATTTGATCCCAACTCTTGATTCACATAAGTACTTAAGGCAAAGTTCAATAATAAACTTACATTCTTGACTGTTTCTTTTGTTCCTATTTTTCACTTTGAAATCAGTCATTTATCCAGATAAACTCGTGCTTTCAAAGTAAAAACTAGAAACAAAA
>Ga0114957_1001422_pt1 | contig 26320 bp, 14 predicted proteins | sample BantaG_FD_87175 | JGI IMG/M metagenome (GOLD analysis project Ga0114957, IMG submission 87175) | Marine algal microbial communities from Bantry Bay, Ireland - BantryBay_4 metaG | ecosystem: Host-associated > Algae > Red algae > Unclassified | place: Bantry Bay, Ireland | collected 2014-11-21
CCGAAGACGGAAAGCCTGCCCCGAAAACTCGGGGACCGAAGTTTCCCGCTAGCGCAGGCCCGCAGTCGTTTTACGTTATAAGGAAACTTCGGTCTCCCGTCTTCGGTCTAACTGAATAGTTACGTTTACTTTTAATTTTAACTTGACATGCAACGAGAAAACACGAACAGAGAAGCTGTAAAATTACAGCGGAAACTAAATGCATTAAATCTGAAAGATTCAACACAAAAAACCAAAACAAAGACACACACGTTTGTTCTCAATAATAAAGGATTGACAACAAAGAGACTTGAACGAAAATTGAATGATCGAATTTATAGTAAGAGACGGAATCAAATAATTCCGTTAAGTTAATTAGTACAACAAGTTATTTTTTTCCAACGCGCTTTAATAAATGAACAAAAGCATTTATGAAACCGATTAAAGTAGTCATACTGGGAGCTGGAGAAAGTGGAGTAGGAGCAGCGCTCCTGGCTAAGAAAAATAACTGTGAAGTTTTTGTTTCTGACTTTAGTGAAATAACAAAAAACTTCAAAAAGGAACTAATCGCTAATAAAATTGATTTCGAAGAAGGCAAGCATACCGAAGAAAAAATATTTGAAGGGGATCTAATTATTAAAAGTCCGGGAATACCGGATAAAGTACCTGTGATTCAGGAAAGCCTGAAACGTGGAATCAATGTCATCTCCGAAATTGAATTTGCTGCAAAATACACCAAGGCCAAAATCATTGCGATTACTGGCAGTAATGGGAAAACAACCACCACTAAGCTAACTTACCACTTGCTCAAATCCGCAGGTGTTGATGTCGGATTAGGAGGGAACATCGGTTTCAGTTTTGCCCGCTTACTCGCTCAGAAAAAGCAATATGCATTTTATGTGTTGGAACTGAGCAGCTTTCAATTGGACAACATTCAGGAGTTTCGACCTGACATTGCCGTATTACTCAATATCACACCGGATCACATGGACCGGTACGATTACAAACTGAGTAATTACGTAAAGTCGAAATTTAGAATCATGATGAATCAGCGAGTTGGAGACTTATTTATATACAATATTTCGGACGTAAACATTAACGAATTCATGAATGGGAAAAGAATCAAAATGGAAACGATTCCCGTAAGACAATATGCGTTCTTTGAAAAAGAGAAAATTGAGGTGGAAGGCGAAACATTTAAAATGGCAAAGTGTAGCCTAAAGGGACCACACAATTATTTCAACGCAACTTGTGCCATTACAGCTGCCCTAAAAGTAGGCGTAGCTCCAAAAGTAATACAAAGGGCTTTAAAAAAGTTTGTCAACGATCCACACCGTTTGGAAGTTGTCGCAAATATCAACGGCATAGAATTCATCAACGATAGCAAAGCAACTAACGTTGACGCCGTTTACCATGCGCTACTCGCCATGGAAAAACCAGTGATCTGGATCGTAGGTGGAGTTGACAAAGGCAACGATTACCAACCCATCAAGAAATTGGTAAAAGACAAAGTAAAGGCAATCGTTTGCCTGGGTGTTGATAACGAAAAGTTACTTGACTTCTTTAAAGGAAGCACCACTAAAATGTTAGAGACACAAAATGTACTTGAAGCCGTAAAGATGTCAATAGAGTTTGCCGAAAAAGACGATGTGGTTTTGCTGTCACCCGCTTGTGCGAGCTTCGATTTGTTTAAAAATTATAAAGACAGAGGGGACCAGTTTCGCGAAGCGGTTCAGCTGTTTGTTAGTTGATGAGGTGACAGGAGTCAGGAGTCGGGTATCAGTTTCTCGCGATCGTATACGGTCGAAGGAAACTGATACCCGACCCCTGAACCCCGACTCCTAAAAAATAAAAATGTCCATAGGAAATAAAATATACGCAGGACTCAGAGGAGATCGCACCATTTGGATGGTGTTGATCCTGCTATCTATTATTTCATTGTTAGCAGTATACAGTGCAACCGGATTGTATGCCTACCAAAAGTATGGTGGGAACATGGAAGCGGCTTTATTCAAGCATCTGGTGTTTTTGGGAGGTGGACTATTTTTAACTTATATCTTCTACACCTTACACTATCGGCAATATATGCGGGTATCGCCGGTTTTGCTAATTATTTGCATACCGCTTTTGGTGTACACCCTGGGGTTTGGCATTGAAGTAAATGAAGCAAAAAGATGGGTGGAAGTGCCCTTTATAGGTTTAACATTTCAAACATCTGAGTTTGCAAAACTCGTTTTGATCATCTACGTTGCACGAGCCATTTCTGCCAAGCAGGAATACATAAAAGATTTTCAATCTGCTTTTTTGCCGATCATCGTACCCATTCTAATTATATGTAGTTTGATCGCTCCATCAGATTTGTCTTCCGCCATGTTATTGTTTTCGGTAACGATCGGAATGATGTTTTTAGGAAGGGTGGCATTGAAATATATTTTACTTTTAGTTGTTCTCGGAGTTGTCGTTTTTGCATTTCTGATCATTTTGGGAGAGCTATATCCCGATCTCGTGAGGTCGGCTACCTGGATTGCTAGATTAAAAGAATGGTGGATTCCGGATACTTTAATGGATGGAAGTTATCAAATCAAGCACTCAAAAATTGCAATAGCCGATGGAGAAATATTTGGAGTAGGGCCGGGTAATAGCTCTATGCGAAACTATCTGCCTGCACCATACTCCGATTTCGTTTTCTCTATTATTTGTGAAGAATACGGCTTGGTGGGCGCTTTTGTAACCTTGAGCTTATACGTGTTACTTTTCTTCAGATGTGTAGGAGTAGTAACGCGGGCACCAAAAGCATTCGGCGCCATGCTGGTCATGGGACTAGGCCTTTTACTGGTCGGACAAGCTTTGGCAAATATGGCCGTGGCAGTAGACTTAGTTCCGGTAACCGGATTGACATTACCGCTCCTAAGTATGGGAGGAACGTCCATCATGTTTACCTGCATCGCCTTCGGAATGATACTAAGCGTAAGTCGATACATTGAAAAAGCTACTTGAGGAATTAGAATGTGAATTAGAAATTTCCTTTTAACGCGTTCAAAAGACCGGTAAACCCGTCTGGCGGAGCGCCAGCCCGACAGGCACTTTTCGCGAAGCAAAGGGATGACTGAGCTGAGCGAATAGAAATAGATTTTTCCCTACTTGTCCCCTTCAGCTTTGGCTAAAGTGGAGCAGGAATACATCATTAACGTAGGGCGCCCTACGAAACAAAAAAAAATGATCACTAAAAAAGTAATCATAAGCGGCGGCGGAACCGGAGGGCATGTCTTCCCGGCCATAGCCATCGCAAATGCTTTAAAGCAAAAAGATAAAAATATTGAAATACTATTCGTTGGTGCCAAAGGAAAATTAGAGATGGAAAAAGTACCGAAAGCGGGCTATCCCATCGAAGGACTTTGGATCAGCGGCATCCAGCGAAAGCTGACACTCCGGAATTTAATGTTCCCGTTCAAGCTGATCAGTAGTTTACTAAAGGCTAGACGAATCATTAGCAAATTTAAACCGGACGTAGTGGTGGGGGTAGGTGGTTATGCAAGTTACCCCGTGATGTCTCAGGCAAGTTGGAAAGGAATTCCGACACTGATTCAGGAGCAAAATTCCTACGCCGGCGTTTCTAACAAATTGCTGAAATCAAAAGCAGACCGGGTTTGCGTTGCCTACAAAAATATGGAGCGCTACTTTCCGGAAGACAAAATAGTAATAACAGGGAATCCCGTTCGTAAAGACTTACAGGAGGTTGCTGGCAAAAGAGAAGAAGGCCTGAAGTATTTTGGGCTCGACCTCCATAAAAAAACAATTGTATTGATCGGTGGATCACTGGGAGCACGTTCGTTAAATGATAGCATGGCTGCCAATGAAGCGTTCTTTAAAGAACATCCAGACGTGCAGATGCTGTGGCAAGTAGGCAAATTATATATCGATGAGTTTTCACAAACTGCGACTTCCGCTTTGCCCAATGTAAAAGCACAGGCATTTATTGACAGAATGGATTTGGCTTACGCAATGGCAGATGTAGTCGTTTGCAGAGCAGGTGCCCTCACCATTTCAGAGTTATGCCTTTTGGCAAAACCAGCGGTACTAGTCCCTTCTCCAAATGTGGCAGAAGATCACCAGACCAAGAACGCTATGGCACTCGTAAAAGAAAATGCTGCCATTCTGATAAAGGACAAAAATGCGAATGACATGCTAAATGGCGCACTGAGGATACTGGAAAATGAAATGCTGAGGCAGCAACTTTCTGCTAATATTCAACAACTCGCCCGACCAGATGCGGCGGATGAAATTGCGGAGGAGGTGCTAAAGTTGATAAAGTAGGGCTTGGCTTCGGCTTCGCTCAGCTGGCGCCCCTCAATATAGTTGAACAACCAGATGAGCATTAAATGGAAAGCACCTTATAGATAAAGACCGGGAAGCTCTATCGTGAAGCAAAGAGACTCCCGACTTGTAAGCCGTAGCCTTTGGCGAAGGTATAGCGGAGTAAATATAACAAGGGCAAGTATTACAGATAAACAGCACAGAACATAGAGCAGCGCTGACAAAGCATAGCCGAAGCCAAGCCCTCAAATAATTGACAATCAATCAATAAGAGCTGAGAGACCTGAAAAGGAAATAACAAATAACGAAAAATTCATATAAAAAATTTTTTATATAAAAATTACGGCACATACTTTGATATATAAGGCTGATAGACAATTTATTATAAAATACGAAATAAAAGAATTGATTAATTGTCTACTATTTAAAAGCGACTACTAAATGCAATTTTAAGTCTTTATTAAATGCAATTTTAAGTCTTTATTAAATGCAATTTTAAGTCTTTATTAAATGCAATTTTAAGTCTTTATAATATCAAGTGCCATAAAATAACCTTCTGTAATAAGCCTTAAAGCACCGTGTTATTACAGAAAACTAAACCAAGGGTACATTGAACTTAGAAAATCTCCATAGCGTATATTTTATAGGAATAGGAGGAATCGGGATGAGTGCTCTGGCGAGATACTTCAATTTAAGAGGTGCCGAGGTATTCGGTTACGATAAAACAGAAACAAACCTTACCAAAACGTTGGTAAGCGAAGGCATGAAGATTCACTACAGGGAAGATTTGGAAAGTATCCCAGGCCACGTCGATTTGGTTGTTTATACCCCGGCGATACCAGATTGTCACAAAGAATTGAAGTATTTCCAAACAGCAGGATACCCGGTAAAAAAGAGAGCAGAAGTGTTGGGAATCATCAGCCGAAATTTGAAAACAATAGCAGTTGCAGGAACGCATGGAAAAACAACGAGCAGTTCGATTATTGCACATGTGTTGCGAAGTGGAGGAATTGATTGTACCGCTTTTTTAGGTGGGATCGCTCAAAACTTTAATTCCAACTTTGTTTGGGGAAAAGATAACTGGGCAGTCATAGAGGCAGACGAATATGATCGCTCTTTTTTGCACCTGACTCCAGAGATTTCCATCGTACTTTCTATGGATGCAGATCACCTGGATATTTATGGTGAACATGAGGCTTTAAAAGCCACCTTTACGGAATTCGTTTCGCAGACAAGAACAGGCGGTAAAGTGTTAGTAAAAAGTGGGCTTCCTTTGCAGTGTGGTTCAAAAGAAATGTTTACATTCGGCATTGAATCCGGTGACTTTTCTGCAACAAACTGGAGCGTAAAAAACGGCTATTCTACATTTGATGTAAAATCGCCAAAAAACAATATGTCAGAAGTACGATTTGCCATGGCGGGTAAGCATAACTCTGAAAATGCGATGGCCGCAATTGCTGTCGCACAACTACTAGGAATAGAACAAATCAATATAAAAAAAGCATTGGCTTCATTCAAAGGAATAAAGCGACGTTTTGAAAGAATTTACGAGAACGAGCAAGTGGTTTATATCGACGATTATGCACACCATCCAACAGAGCTTATTGCCGCCATTGATGCAGCACGATCGCTCTTCCCAGATCGCAAAATCACCGGTATTTTTCAACCACATCTTTACTCGCGCACGCAGGATTTTGTAGACGGATTTGCAACAGCACTCGATAACTTAGATGAAATTCTACTGATGGATATTTATCCAGCAAGAGAGTTACCAATCGAAGGAGTGAGCAGCAAAATCATTTTTGACAAAATGAAAAATCCCAATCGCAGCCTGGTAACAAAAGCTACTCTGATGCAGGCGTTGAAAAATAGAGTACTGGATGTATTGCTCACTTTGGGAGCTGGAGATATCGATACTTTCGTAAAACCTATAAAATCAATGTTAGATGAATAGGGATACACAAAGATTGTTGAAACGCTTGCTTGCCATTGCTACGCTATTCCTGATTGCGGCACTAATCATTTGGACGGTGCAAAAGAAAGATCAGAAAGAAGCACGCGACATGGTTGTTACCATCGAACGATTGGAAAGCGGACACACGTTGATTTCTGAAGTGGATGTAAAAGAGAAATTGTTGAAAAGCTTTGCTGTAAGCCTTGTCGGCTTACCACTGGGAGCCATCGACATGGAAAGAGTAGAAGAAGTGTTGGAAGACGATCCTTTTGTACTCAAAGCAGAAGCTTATGTAGATGCTCAAAACGTCGTGTACATCAACTTGAAACAAAGAGAACCCTTATTAAGGGTGATTGACGATAACGGACTTAATTATTACTTAGATAAAGAAGGCAGAAAGATGCCTACATCGAAACACTTTACAGCAAATGTTATGGTCGCCAACGGAAACATTCCTCCATACGTAGAGGATTACCAAAAGCGCCGGAAACACGCCTTACGAGACTTATTTGAACTAACGAACCGAATACTAAGTGATGAATTTTTACAGGCCATGATCGAACAGATTTTTGTAACTGATAAAGGAGATTATATCCTTACCCCGATACTAGGAAACCAAAAGATTATATTCGGACCTTATGAAAACATTGAGAGTAAATTTTTTAGGCTGAAAGCTTTTTATGCGGAAGCTGTCCCTTACACCGGATGGAAAAGGTATAAAACGATAAATTTGAAATTTAAAAACCAGGTGGTTTGTAAAAAACGCTAATAAGCAGGAGGGAATACATGATGATTTTTTTAAATAAAATTAGAAGGTTACCTGTGAAGAGTGAAGCAACTACCAACACTATTAAAACTATACTATGATGGAAAACTTTGGTAACAAAAACGAAAATCCTATTGTCGTTGCGCTTGACATCGGAACCACTAAAGTATGCGCAATTGCCGGACGTAAAGACGAACACGGTAAAATTGAAATTCTTGGCGTAGGCAAAGTAGAATCTGCCGGCGTAACCAGAGGTGTTGTATCCAACATCGAAAAAACAGTAAAGGCAATCAAAGATGCCGTTGCTGCTGCTGAACGCAACTCTGGCGAGGAAATCAAAATTGTGCATGTTGGTATTGCTGGTCAGCACATCAAGACCTTGCAGCACCGTGGTATTCTTACCCGCGATAACGATCTTAACGAAATTAATCGAAAAGACATTGATCGCCTGATTAAGGATATGTACAAGTTGGTCCTTCCTCCGGGTGACAAAATCCTTCACGTTATTCCTCAGGAATATACAATTGACAATGAGCAGGGTATCACGGACCCAATCGGAATGTCAGGTGTGCGTCTGGAAGCGAACTTCCACATCATCACTGGCCAGATCACGGCTTCAAACAACATCTACCGTTGTATCGAGCGAGTTGGTTTGAAGGTGGCTGAAATGACTTTGGAACCAATCGCATCTGCCTCTTCTGTACTTTCTGGTGAAGAAAAAGAAGCTGGTGTTGCACTGGTTGACATAGGAGGTGGTACCACGGATATCACAATTTTCCAGGAAGGTATTATCCGCCACACGGCAGTTATCCCTTTTGGTGGCAACGTGATTACAAAGGATATAAAAGAAGGTTGTACCGTAATGGAGCAGCAAGCAGAAAAACTGAAAGTTAAATTTGGCTCAGCATTGTCTGAAGAAGTTTATGACAACAGAATCATTACGATTCCTGGCTTGAAAGGACATGATCCTAAAGAAATCTCTGAAAAAAACTTGTCTATGATTATTCAGGCACGGGTAGAAGAGATCCTGGATTACGTTGTTTGGGAAATCCGTCGCTCAGGTTATGAAAACAAATTGATTGGAGGTATCGTATTAACAGGTGGTGGTGCTTTATTGGCACACATTGAAAAACTGGCAGCCTATCACACTGGCTTTAGCACTCGTATCGGAATGCCAATAGAACACCTGGCACACGGTTATACCGAAAAGGTTTGTAGCCCAATCTACGCCACTGCAATCGGACTGCTAATTGAAGGCATTCAAAATGTTGAATCCGGAAAAGTAGTTTATACTGTTGTAAAAGAAGAAGCACCAGTAACTGCAGACGCCATCATGGAAGAAGAAACAGTTCCTGCTGAAGAAAAAGAATCGAAATGGTACGAACAACTCTTCAATAAAACGAAGCAGTGGTTTGAGGCCGAACATGATACGGAGTTTTAATGTTGAATGAACGAATGTTGAATGTCACTAATACGGTACACGGTCGCTGGATTATTCAAAATTCACCCATTCAAAATTCACCAACTAACATACTAGATTTTCTAACAGAATCTTGAGAAACAAATTTTTAATTCATTGAGTGATTTGATAATTCTAACTAGTTATTAAACAACTTAACCTCTAAATTTTCTAATTATGCTATTTGATTTACCAAAAGAAGAAGGATCAATAATTAAGGTAATAGGCGTTGGTGGAGGCGGAAGTAATGCCGTCACCAACATGTTCAAGCAAGGTATCGTTGGCGTTGATTTCGCCATCTGCAATACTGATAATCAAGCGATGGAACTAAGCCCTGTTCCAACTCGAATTTCACTGGGACCAGAGCTAACAGAAGGTCGTGGTGCAGGTTCAAGACCCGCTATCGGTAAGCAAGCCTGTGTTGAATCTATTGAAGAAGTAAAAACATTTTTATCCAATAATACCAAAATGCTATTTGTCACTGCCGGTATGGGTGGTGGTACCGGTACAGGTGCTGCTCCTATCATTGCGAAAGCAGCGCAGGAGATGGATATTCTAACCGTTGGTATCGTTACGTTGCCTTTTACATTTGAAGGACGCAAGCGTACTTCCCAAGGTGGAGAAGGATTGGAAGAATTGAAGAAAAACGTAGACACACTGATCGTTATCTCTAATGATAAACTACGTCAGATCCACGGAAACCTGTCTTTATCTGAAGCTTTTTCAGAAGCGGACAACGTATTGACTACAGCTGCCAAAGGTATTGCTGAAATCATCACAGTGGCCGGTTATGTAAACGTGGATTTTGAAGATGTAAACACCGTCATGCGCAACAGCGGAGTAGCCATCATGGGTACAGCTGAAGCGGAAGGTGATGATCGGGCCAAGCGCGCGGTTGATGATGCCTTGAACTCACCACTGTTGGAAGACAATCACATCAGAGGTGCACAGCACATTCTGTTGAACATTACTTCCGGAACCAAGGAAGTGACAATGGATGAGATTTTCGAAATCACAGAATTCGTTCAGGAAGAAGCTGGTTTTGGTACCAACCTGATTTGGGGTAACTGCTTCGACGAATCACTGGGAGAAAAGATTTCTGTGACCGTTATCTCTACTGGTTTCGAACACAAAGAAAAGAACATTGAAGGCCCTGCTGAAGAAAAAGTACGCGTTTCACTAGATGACGAACAATCTAAACAACAAGGCTTTTACGAAGTAGGACATAATGAAGGCGAAACTGCAAAGACAGTCGAGTTTGATGACCTTCGTGAATCCTTTGCAAAACATGGTCGCAATACAAGCAACTACTCTTATGACGAACCATACGTGAAGGATGAAGACAAGAAGAGAATGGACGAAGAGCGTAGAATCGAACAAGAAATGGATCGCCTAAGAAGAGAGCAAGCGAGACTGCGCAACTCAAGTGTAAAATTAAACAATCCTAATACGGTAAACGATTTGGAAAACCAACCAGCGTACAAGCGTCGCAAAGTAAACCTGGATGACGTACCACATTCGTCCAACATTGATGCGTCAAGATGGACCATCGGCGAGGAAGAAGAACTTCGATCGGACAATGCTTTTTTGCATGATAAGCCGGATTAATGAGGTGTGAGGAGTCAGGTGTCGGGGGGCAGTTTCCCGCGATTTCTGACTCCTTGTCTTTTAATTCCCAAGAAAGAAATATGTGAGTGTCACCTTATGTGTCGTGGGCTCCACGGTCGTGTTACGATCGAAGGAGACTGACCCCCGATACCTGACCCCTGGCACCTCGAAAAGAATTTTGGTAAAAATTAGTATAGTTAGAATCTCTTAATGGGGTGCTCTTTGGAGTGCCCCATTTTTTTGTAGGAAGTGTTGTCTGGCACCCGAGGAACGAGGGGTTGCCTGACAGCGCGGAATAGCAGGACACACGTACGCACCCACAAGTTTTGCAAAATAATTGGGCGCTGTCAGGCACCAGACAACACCAAATTTTCCAATTATAGGGGAGCAGAGTACTTAAAAGCTTCCGTTAGAGATGTAATGTGGTATAAGGGCTATGCATTATTGGTTTACGGAATGTAGTTATTTTCAATAGATTCCGTAAGGTAATATTTTTTTGCTTACGGAATGTGTGTATATTTGACTACATTCCGTAAACTAAAATGCATATTTATGTCAAATATATTGATTGGAAGGAAGGAAGAGCGATTGATTTTGAAGAAAGCACTGGAGTCTGAAGAATCTGAAATGATTTCTATTATTGGCAGGCGACGGGTTGGTAAAACTTATTTGGTTCGTACCTTAAGTTGGGGTTTTCCTGAGATCGCAGAACAACTTCCTCATGATTCGCCGCTGTCAGGCGACCTTGCAAGGCGCCAGACAACACCAAGTTAGCTATCATTTCTTCAACAATCCCCCCAACATCTCCAAAGCACGCTGCACCAAATCCCCACTCTCCACTGGAATTTTCAAATAAGTCTTCCCCGTTTTTTCATCTTTCTCGGTGATACTTTTTACCAAATTTTTGGTCTTCTCAGGAGATTGTAAAGTCTTCATAAAACCTTGCAAAAAGGCCATTCCATTTTGAAGGATCGCATCGGGAGCATCAATGTTTTGTGTATTGGTCGCAGCAGATGTTGAATCATTGTTAGGTGTTTTGGGGGCGTTTTTGACATCATCGTCTTCTGGGAAAGTATCAGATGTTTGATGTGCTGGTTCAAGGTTGTTTTGTTCAGCTGCCTCTTTTTTAATTTCATCCATTGACTCTTTGTAAGTATCTGTCTGCGCTTCGCCGCCAGTGAGATCTTCAATCTTGCCCATGAAGTTGCTGAACTTAGTGTCCGATAGAAAGATCGCATCTTCTCCGTCGTCCAATACACCTTTAGCCATGGAGTTTTTAAACTTTAAGACATCCAACATGCGATGCTCAATAGTACCTGCAGATACCAGGTTGATCACCTGAACTGGTCGCTTTTGTCCGAGGCGATACACCCTGCCAATACGCTGTTCCAATACGGCTGGGTTCCAGGGCACATCGAGGTTGATGACCAGAGAGGCCGACTGTAGGTTTAGTCCCACACCACCGGCATCGGTTGATAAAAATACGCGACATTCCGGATCCTCTCTGAACACCTTGAGCAGACCTTCTCGCTTGGTACTGGGCACACCGCCATGTAAATATTGAAACGGCATTTTTCGCGCTTCCAACTCCGCTGCCACCAAATTATTCATGCGAGCCCATTGACTGAAAATCACCACTTTCTCATTGGGGTTGCAGAAAAACTCTTCGAGGATGCACATCAATTCCAGAATTTTTGTGTCGTAGCGGGTTTTTAAATCCAGGATGTAAGTACTGTCGCAAACCATACGCATTTTACCGAGCGAAAGGAGCAAGCGTTTGCGGTCGGGCTCTGTTAAGAAGCCCATTCTACGCCATTTGTGTACCAGTCGGGCTACAAAATCTGCGAGTTCGTCGTGTATTTCTCTTTGTTGTTCGGTCATGGGAACCAGCAGAACTTTGTCTTGTCGCTTAGGCAATTGTTTGAGCACTTTCTTTTTTACCCTGCGCAATAAAACATCCTGTAAATTTTTACCAATTTCTTTAAGGTGTTGATAGCCAACAACTTTACTAGATCCTGGGTCTTGAATTTGATAGCGATCTAAAAAGCGATATAAAGAGGGCAATCGAAACTGATCAATAAATTGCATGATAGAGTAGAGCTCTTCCAGTTTGTTTTCGATGGGAGTGCCCGTCAAAACCAAAGCATATTGCGAGCGCAATTTTTTTATTGCCGTACTGGTTTTAGTTTTCCAATTTTTAATCCGTTGCGCTTCATCAAGAATAATAAAGTCCGGCTCCATTTTGTTGAGATGCCTCAAATCATTGGCCGCCATTCGATAACCGAGTATGTGATAAAAAGCATCATTCGTTTCATACTGCTCTTTTCGTTTTAGTACATTTCCTTCAATTACATGTGCGGTACTTTTGGTAAAACGTTCGATTTCATGTTTCCACTGATACTTTAATGAGGTTGGACAGATGATCACGACCCGATTTATTTTATAATACTTTTTGTAAAATTCGGCTGCCGCAATTGCCTGTACCGTTTTACCTAAGCCCATGTCATCGGCTAATAGACCCCGACCTGCATTGATGGCAAACAGCAATCCTTCTTTTTGGTAATCATACAATTCAATGTTGAGCAACTTTGCAAAGACTTTGCCTTTTGAGCTGTTGGCAAAGAGTCGTTTTATTTTGGCTTTGCGCGAAATGTCTGCTCGTTTCGATAATACGAACTCCAGCGCATCATCATAGCATCTAAATGAAGGATTAATGCTGCGGCCAGCCTCCAGTAATTTTTCGAATTTAGTGTATCCGGTTTTTGTGAGCAAGCCATTTTTATCAAAAAAGCTGCTTGCTAATGCCTGATACTTACCGACATTATCTGTACCAATGCTGAGTTTTATCTGTCGTTCGCCTCTGTAATCGAGGTAGATAGACGAGTGAGGTTGTTGATAGCCTTCTTTAAATAATTTTTTATTTCCCCGTTTCTTTTCCAATTTGCTTAAAGCGAAACTTAGATGCTTACAAGTACCCATTCGATTGGTTTTAAAATCCAGGCATGAGCAAAAGTTAGCAGAATTATCACGGCTTCTAATGGCTATTTTATATTCATTTTCGGTTTCCGGATTTGTCAAAATGAAATCTGAGAATAGCGGATGTTCACCTACATTTTTAATTGAAAAATTACTATTCCTGCCATATTGCTCCCGAAGGGCAAGTTGCCATTCGTCTAAAGTCATGTCTTCCGGTTTTCGATAATAGGAGACCTTTCTTTCTTTTTTCTTTTTTTGACGTGATTTTAAGGAGGTTCTTTTTTTCTTAGTGGGTTTGACGTTTGTTTTACTCATAGTTGTTTACGTTGAAATAGCTGGAACAGAAGAATTTAACGTGTAAATTAATGAAAATTGGTCAAAATTTATAATGACTGTAATTATTTAGCTGGCCTTTAATGAACGGCCAAATGGAATGACTTTAAACAGGTAACATGGCTGGATGTAATGGTGTCGCTAAATACCTGAAAAATTTTTTCCAGATGGCCATTGTCCATTTGTTGAGCAGATAATTGTTGAAAAGAACAAGTGAAAATAAGGAAGAGCGTGAATAATTTTTTCACGGTATTAATTTTAGTTAATCACTTACTTACAAAAGGTTCATCAGGTAATATAAGTACTTCACTGAAATTTATAGTACTATTTGCAGGAACGAATAGGCCGTCAACTGTTTTCCTAAAGACAGATGGAATACTTCTGTGATAATTAGTTGATGCTTTTGAGAGACAATAGACTTGAATTTATACTACTTTGTGTAAAATTACAATTATTACACACAGAAGAGCACGTAAAATCAACAACGAATGAAAAACTCAATAATTATAACCGTTATCTTAATGTCAGGTTTTTTTGCTCATGGGCAAAAGGTAGATAATTCTTTTTTTCAAAAAGCAGATCAGGTTTTTAAGGAATTTGTCAATAATGGGACAGTTGACTACAAAGGCATCGAAAAAGACGCTGATTTCAAAAAGCTGATGAACACCATCGCAAGCAATGATTATACTGGATTGGAGGCAAATGCTCAACAAGCTTATCTGATCAATGCTTACAACTTATTAGTCATCAATAATGTCATAGCAACCGGCGTAAAAAACTCTGTAGAAGAAAAGAGCAGTTTCTTTGACCTTAAAAAAAGTGAGTTGAATGGAAAGAAAGTTAGTTTAAATACGATTGAAAAAAAGTATTTGCTTAAAAAATATGCTGACCCACGCTTTCACTTCGTATTGGTATGTGGTGCCTTAGGTTGCCCGCCTATCACCAATTTTGCTTATACACCAGAGTTGTTGGAAAAACAATTAGAGGCACAAACGAGAGCAGCTTTAAATGATCCACAATTCATACGCGTCGATAACGCAAATAAGCGAGCAAATTTATCACAAATTTTCTCCTGGTATTCAGCTGATTTTGGCGGAAGCAAAAAAGAAGTTTTAAAATTTATCAATAAATATAGACAAGAGGCCATCCCCGCCAATTTTTCGATTGACTATTATGACTATGACTGGAGTTTGAATGATTCGAAAAATACTAATAACACATCAACTAATAGTTCTGGTGGTACTACAGGTGGAGCTGCCAATAGTGCACGTTATGTTGTATCAGCAGCTATCCCAAAAGGAGGTATTGAGATTAAAGTATTTAACAATCTGTATACTCAAAAAACGCGACCTACACCAGGTGAAGACTTCAATAGCCGTTCTAATTTCTTTACCACCTCTTTTAGTTTTTTGTATGGTGTGACCGGTCGCTTTAACGCCGGTTTTGAAGCACGCTACCGTCGGGTCAGTAATACAGATGCTGATACTTCTCCATTCAATGTATTGACCAATAATGCGGACAGCCGCCGGCAGCTTTTTAGCGGTATTGGGCCAAGAATTCGTTGGGCACCTTTCGAAAAGTTGGAAAACTTTTCTATTCAAAGTACCTTTACTTTTCCCTTAGGAGATGATTTACAAGGAACTGATGATAAGCCTTTTGTTGATTGGAACGGAGCAATCTGGAATACACAGTTTTTTAATGATTTTACGATTGGTTCTTCCTTTTCTATCTTTACAGAAATGGATCTCTTGTGGGAAGATATTGGGAAAAATGATGATGGTGACCCAACTCGTGTTTCAACGCCTGCAACCGCTATTTTTAGTTATTTTCCTAACCCTAAAACAACACTTTACGTGTTAACTAACTATTCTCCTATTTGGCAAAAAGATTTTGATTATTTTGCGCAAGCAGGACTTGGAGCAAAATATCAGATAACACCAAATTTTGAGCTTGAAGCGCTATACACTACCTTTACCAATGAGTCTTTATCAGATACCAATGGGAAAGCTTCTACGATTAATTTTGGTATTCGGGTTTCCAGATAGATAAGGTATATTTTTCATCAGAAAAAGGGGCAAAAGAACAGAAAAGACAAGTGTGTAGCTTTGCGATAGAAACAAATAAAAGGAGAGCCGTCGTATATTTTCTTTAGTGTTCTTTTGCACCTTTTGTGATGGAACGGCTAAGAAATAAATACTTGATTAAGCTATAATAAATGTTTCACGTTAAAAGCATTTTATCATTATCCATTTTTCTTTTCCTCCTACTTCCTATAGAGGAGACTATGGCACAGCATCTCATCTCAGACATTAAAATCAACCCACTAAAAAGAACAAAACATGACTACCTCCTCCGATTTGTCGATTCCAAAATAGGGGAGCCCCTTAACATAGAAAAGTTAGATAATGACCTCCAGCGCTTAAAGAATCTCAATGCTATCGTCAACGGCACGTACACACTTGACACCATCGATCAGCAAGTCAATATTCACTTTCAACTTCAGGAGGGATTGACACTTTTTCCACTAATTAACTTCGGAGGCGTCAAAGGAAATTTTTGGTACCAGCTTGGAATGAATGATGACAACTGGAGAGGACGAGGACAAAAACTAACTACCTTTTATCAAAATACTGATGGGCGAAGCAACTTTAACATCTACTACAAAATCCCCCAATTTAAAAGAAGCAAATGGGGCGGATCCGTCAGTGCGTTTCGATGGGCTTCCATTGAACCTTTGTTTTTTGCTGATGGGACGGTTTTCTATGATTATGATAATGTTAGTTTTGGTTTGACAAGTATTTTTACAATGAACCGGAAGGATGTATTGGAGTTTGGGACCACTTATTTTGTAGAAAATTACGAAAAAAATGATCGCCACACAGGAACGACCACTTCAGGACCGCTCTCACTTAGGCAACCAAAATTCCTGACTAAAGCAATCTATCGCCACACCAATCTGAAATACCACTATTATTTTCTTTCCGGCTTTGACAATGAACTGAGTATACAAACCGTTTATAATTTTTACGACCAGTCTCAGTTTCATATTTTACTCAATAATGCCCGTTATTTTTTGCGGTTTAATGAAAAAGGGAACCTTGCTGTACGCTTGCGTATAGGACTTGCCTCGAATAAAGATTCTCCTTTTGCTCCCTTTGTTTTAGACAGTTATATCAATATACGTGGCTCTGGTAATCGAATTGAACGTGGCACTGCCGCCCTTGTTCTTAACACAGAATACAGAGAGACTGTTTTTGAAAATAAACGATTTGCAAGTCAGCTGGTTGCTTTTTTAGACATGGGAACCTGGCGTGATCCGGGAGGAAATCTGGAAGAGATGGTTGACTATGAAAGTCTGCAGCCTTTCATAGGGCTTGGTACCCGGTTCATTTATAAAGAAGCTTATAACTTAATCTTGCGAATCGATTATGGAGTAGATATAAAGAATATAAATCGCAGAGGTCTGGTACTTGGAATTGGACAATACTTTTAATAATGTTCAGCAGTACCTGCTTTAAGACGGAAGACGGAAGACGGAAGACGGAAGTTTCCCGCGAACGTAGTCCTACAATTGTTTACGTTAGCAGGAAACTTCGGTCTTCGGTCTTCGGTCTTCGGTCTTCGGTCTCCCGTCTCCCGTCTTCGGTCTTCGGTCTCCCATCTCCCGTCTAACTAAATAGTTACGAATCTTTTTAGTAATTTCTTTTAGCTCTTCACAAAAGAACGGATTTTATTTTTCTTCAACTCTTTTACAATTTGTTTCGCTTCTGCTTTATCGCTACAGGTCTTTACCAATATCATATACTTTTCTGAGCCATCCATATTTACGATTTGAGCTTCGTTGTAGCCTAATTTATTCAAACGAGCGACCTTAGTTTCCGCATTGTCATAAACGGAATAAATTCCTGCCACCACCCGATAATCGCCTTCGTATGAATCACTGCTGCTGGTAGAAACGGAACCGCCTCCATTGTATCCATTATTAATACTTCCACTTCCACTATCCGCAATCGAAGACTCAGAGTTGATAAACTGAATGTTTATATCATTGGCCATCTTAGTGATCCTAACCTGAGTCCGACGATTAAACTGATGCTCATCTTCACTACAATCCACACCATCACTACAACGGTTTCTCAACTCTGATTCACCATATCCCACTGCCGTCATACGGTTGGAAGAAATACCCTGGTTGACAAGATATCTAACGGCACTTTCTGCTCTTTTTTGAGAAAGACGTTTGTTGTATCGGGTGCCACCGCGAGAATCAGTATGAGAGGACAATTCAATTTCTATGTCCTGATATTGATTTAGGAATGAAGCCAGTGCTTCCAAATCGTAAGTCGCATCCGGGCGAATACTGGCATCATTGAAGTTGTAATAAATGTTAGGTAGTTGGAACACCGTACCTTCTGTAATCCTGGAAGGGAAGTTTCCATTTCCGCTTGACCCATTATCAACAAAAGAAGGAGCACTAGTAACACTTGCTTCAGTACCGTCCGGAGCTATTGTCGTTGTGGTAACAGTACCGTCAGGATTTGAAAGGGCGATAATAGTTACGCCATCAGGTTTGGATGTGATGGTACTGTAATCACCATTTGTGAACTTCGTGTTGGTAACTACATCGCCATTCGTTTTAGTTGTAGTAGTTATTACAGATCCATCAGCGCTAGTTTTAGTGACTATCGTTGCACCGTCAGGACCAGTAGTGGTGGTAGATGAAACAGCTATATTAGTTCCGGTAGAACTACTTTCACTGCCTAGTTTTTCAAGACTAACAAAAAGTTCTTCGCCAGCCTCTTTTGTATCCAAAATGACTTGACGTTTTTGGTAACCTTCTTTTTCAATAATAAAAATGTGTTTACCATTTAAAATCGTTACAGGATATTTTCCCCAATTATCAGAAGTACCCACGGTTCCGTTTTCTTCTAGTGGTACGCGTACCAACAATTCTTTATCAGAATCGGACAGGGTTGCGGCAAGGCCATCTTCTGATTGGCCGGCAATTGCCTGTGCAATACTCAGGTCGTCAAGACTTGCATGTGTTATTTGAGCACCTTCAATCATCTCTGCTGATTCAAAGTCTGAGATAACCAGAGACAATGTGTGCTCTGTACGCGGTGTTGAATTTTCACCATCAAGATCCCCATTGACATAAAAGCTAAAAATATCATCCTCTCCAAAACCACCAGTTCGGTTAGAAGAAAAATAACCATTCTTTTTGTCTCTGTCTATAATGAAACCAAAGTCGTCATTTTCAGAATTAAAAGGAGGGTTGAGGTTTTCAGGCTTTGCCCAGCTGTCACCAATTTTTTTAGTGGAAAATACATCAAGTCCACCAAATCCGACATGGGTATTAGAAGCAAAATATACGGTACCATCTGCATGTACAAAAGGAAAAACTTCTTCCCCTTCTGTGTTTACTTCAGGTCCAAGATTGACAGGCTCTCCCCACTCATCAGCTAGTCGGCGTGAAACCCAAATATCCATTCCTCCATGTCCGCCAGCGCGGTCAGAAGAAAAATACAACAAGTCGCCTTCTACCGAAATAGCAGGGTGGCAGGTGTTGCTTTCTTTGTCGTTGAATGGAAGTGCTTTGACATTGCTCCAGGTATCTCTTACTTTTTCAGCAGAGAAAATCTGGAGCTTTACAATCCCGTCTTTTGCTTTTTTTCGCTGACCTTTTCTTACGTTATTTCTGGTAAAGAATAAGAAGTCGGCTGTTCTGTCAAAAGTAACTGGTCCTTCGTGAACCGTTGTCATCAATTCTTTTGCAAAAGGAGTAGGAACTTGCAACAAGCCACTTTCACTTCGCTTTGCGAGAAAGATAGACATGATGTTCTTATTGATCCGACGGTCTTTTATTTTGAACTTTTTGCTCGTAGCCTTACTGGAAATAAACACAATACCATCTTCATAAAAAGCTGGGCTGTATTCCAGATTTTCGGTATTGATCGTAGCCTCGTTGGTTACAAAGACTTTTTGTTCATCGGTTGTTGGTAATTCAGTCTGAGCCCAGGCATTTGCTGAAAAAAATGCCGTGAGTAATAGTAGACTGAACTTTTGTAGGAATAATTTCATATTGAATTACTCGTTTGGTGTTTTAAAAAATAACGTTTCAAAGCATTTGAATATAAGCGGTTACAGTGGATTAAGCATCAACAGTTAAAAAAAGAATCTCGGATTCGCCATATCTTCTCTTTCTTTCACAAAATCATATCGAACCATGACCTCGAAACTTCCATTACTATGATCATTCACATCAGATAAACTGTAGTCATACGCCACTCCAATTCCAATTTGATTGGCCTGATACATAGCCAGTAAATCTACCGAATCACCCGAACCAGTACCACCCAAACGATAAGACAAACCAAAGGTCAATCTCAAATCATAAACTAAACTTAGATTTAAGTCCATATCAAATGGGGCGTTCTGTACGTATTTTGCCAGTAAGGCTGGTTTCAAATTTATCATTTCACTAATTGGAATCATGGCACCTGTCATCAAATAATAGTGCTGACTGGACTTAGCAATTGTAGTTGCCAAGGGATTGTTAAACCCAATCTCATTCGGAAGGAAATTAGGAACCGATACACCAACATAAAACTGATCATACGTGTAATAAAGTCCTGCTCCAAAATTGATGAAATAATCAGACGACGTTTCATCTTCCATAATCGATTGGTCACCCTGCTCCTGAATGAAAACGCCGGGATCAGCAAAGTCGATACCCTGAAATTTCATACTTCCCTGTATGCCAAAACGGAAAGATGAGTTGTCAGAAACTTTGATATGATACGAATAGGCCATGTTGCCATGCCAATCATTCATAATACCAATAGTCCTGTTCGCGATGGTCAGACCAAACCCAACCTTATCTCCAAATATAGGAGCATCAAGACTGATTAGTTTAGAGGTGGGTGCCCCGTCAAAACCTACCCACTGTTTTCTATATAAGGCAGTCAGACTCGGAACTCCACGCACACCTGCATAGGCAGGGTTCAACATCAGTTTATTGTACATAAACTGTGTAAACTGCGATTCCTGCTGAGCAGTTCCCAACACGGACAGTGAGACTATCACTATCAACGTTAGAATTATTTTATTCAATATAAGCTTAAGCATAATTAGCCGAATTTTAAGAATTTTATAAGATTACTACCTTTAGTAATTGTTATTTTTCTGTAATTGTCTATATCAACTGTTGGCTTTTAGCTGTTGGCCGTTAGCTTCCCTTTTTACGCGTTAGAGGGAAGCCAACAGCCAACAGCTAAAATCCAATAGTTATATCTCTTTATCGGAAAATAGTAATATATCCTTTGTCAATAGTTGCATCAGGTTCTAACTGGAAAATGTAGAAGTAAGTACCGTCTGGTAACTCTTTTCCTTCCCAGGTACCTCGCCAGCTATTGTCATAGGATGGGTTGAAATATACCTCATCTCCCCACTCATTTAAGATTTGCAAACTAGCTTCCTGAAAATCACCACTATTCAAACAGTTGATCCGTAACTCTTCATTCATCCCATCACCATTTGGTGTAATGATATTTGGTACCGTACAACTCTCATCAATTACATGAATAGTGGCAATGGCCATATCACAGGATGCCATAGTACAACTGTGGCAAATCTGATAGATAAATTGATCCGTACCTGAGAAGCCATCATTAGGCGTGTAATTAAAAGTTCCATCTCCGTTAGAAGTCAGTTCACCATTAATCGGCTCCGTTACTATGGTTACACCAGTTCCTAAAGTAGGGTTGTAATCGTCGTTGGCAAGCACAGCGAGATTTAGCGCAGGTGTTTCTATTTCTGTATCGAATTCATCCTCCTCCGCAGCCGGTGGACCTGATACACTTAATGCGATACTGACCGTATCCGAAACACAACCATCTTGTACCACCCAATACGTGAATACGCAGTTTCCAATGGCAGTTGGTGTTACCTCAATCGTATTACTGTTCGTGACAGCAGGCAGACAATCAGCTGGTGTCGCCGTCCAGTTATAGAATACGCCTTCCGGATAACTCGTCCCTATAATGGTACAGGTTTCACCCACACAAACAGCGCCATCACAATCACTAAATAATTGTGGAGGGGTAGTAAAGTTGCCAATAACCTCAACTGTTATATCTTCCGAAACAGAACACAAACCACTAAATAAAGTAATCGTGTAAATTCCTCCATCACTTTGATCAGGATTTATAATAATCGGATCCTCTACCATTGTAATAGTACCATCAGGATACTCCCAGAAGAAACTGTCAACAGCTGGTGATGTCGGATCTATTGTTAAATTCAATTCAATATTTTCATTACAAATCGGAGAGTTCGCAAAGGCATCAAATATTGGACTCGCACTGTAGGTGATGTCAATATTTCCAGTAGTAGTACAGCCAGAAGGAGGCGTACAAACTACCGCATAGTTACCCGATACTTCCGGAATAACCGGACTCTGTTCCGATGAAGTAAATCCACCAGGACCAGTCCATTCATATATAGCAGCAGTACTGTCTATCGTTAATTGTACCGTTGTACCTTCACACACGTTGGTGCCTGGTACGGCTACAATATTAATTCCAGGTAATGCTTGTACCTCAAAGCTAAACTGACAGGTAGAAGAATTGCCACTCATATCTGTTACTTCATAGGTCAGTACCGTGGTTCCTAGCTCAAAGGCCATTCCTGAGCTGGGGCCAGTATGTGTAACGCTAAATCCAGGGCAATTTTCTTCAACTTCAGGAGCCATGAAAAAGATATTGATGCTATCACATCCTGCGGTAGCCGTTAAATCAATCACGACTCCGTCAGGATCACTAATGATGTTTCCACCCAGATCAACGATAACGTCAGAGAGACAGTTAATAACGGGGTTCTCATTGTCTTCAACCGTTACAATGAATTCGCAAGTGCTGGTATTACCACTAGCATCAGTGGCGGTGTAAACAACGGTCGTATCTCCAACCGGGAAAAAATCACCCGGCTCAAAATTACTGGTTAACATAACAGAGGTATCACAGTCATCAATGGCGGATGGGGAAGGCCAAAATACGGTGGCACCACATTCCCCCATATCGGTATTCAGTACCAGAATATTGTCCGGACAGAAATTAAATGAAGGAGCATCTACGTCCATCACTGTTACGGTAAACGTACAGGAAGTGTCATTTCCAACGGCATCAATAGCGATACAAACTACAGTAGTTACACCAATGTCAAAAGTATCACCAGACATATGGGTACACACAATACTCACTGAAGAGCAATCATCTGTTGCAGTTGGAGGTGTGAAGTCAAATACAGCAGCACATAAATCGGTATCAGCCACTAGTACGGCGTCATTCGGACAATCTTCAATCACCGGATTACTATTGTCACCGGCTACAATATCAAATGAGCAGGTACTTGTATTTCCAGAATCATCGGTTGCTACATAAACAACGGTTGTCGTACCAGTAAACACATCTCCTGAGTCATGTGAAGAACTGATCATTACGTCACTACACTCATCTACAGCCATTGGTTCATCCCAGGTTACGATGGCATCACAAGTACCAGGCTGTTGATCGTATACAATATTGCTTGGAGGACAGAAATCAAAAACAGGTCCTGTTACATCCAAAATACTTACGATGAAACTACATGTAGCCATATTGCCTGCTGAGTCAACTGCCATATAAGTAACGGTCGTATCACCAAGTGGGAATGTCTGAAATGGAACCGTATTAGAAGTAAAACTTTCAAGACCACACAAATCAGCAGCCGTTGGTTCTGTCCAGCTTGCGGATGCACTACATTGATCTGGAGCTGCCTCTACCACTATTGGTACAGTTGGACAACCCGTAATCATTGGAGCAATATCATCCACCTGAACGATGAATGGACATTCATCCACAAAGTTGTTGTTGTCTACTGAAGTATAAGTAACAAAGGTGGTACCTGGTGAAAATAAAAACCCACTAACATCACTACTAATATCTCCCAAACCTGAGAACACACCAGAAGCTCCTGTTGTATTCCAACTTAGTGATTGTATATCGTTAGGATCACAAACAATTATGGGGGCAATACCAGTGACAGAACTATTACAGGAAATAACATCTTCAGGGCATTCAATACAATCAGGCGCCCCATCTTCTACAATTGCTATATTAAAGGTACAGGTAGTTAGATTCCCCGCATCGTCGGTTACATTATAAGTTACTGTTGTATTTCCAACAGGGAAGCTACTGCCACTCGCATCCAGTGTATCTGAAAGGCCACTTGTTGTGGTAAATAAAACAGAATTTACTTCGCCACATAAATCAGAGAAAGTAATTCCAAGATCATTGACCATCGTGTCTATTGTTCCGGCTGGAACTATAATTATGGTATCATTAGGGCAGTTGATAACCGGAGCTTCGCTGTCATTTACTACAACTTCTATCGTACAGGAACTGCTCAATCCGTTTATATCAATAATGGTATAAGTTAATTGACTCGTTCCAATTACAAAAATAGTTGGTAGACTAGCCAAGGGGCCAGATCCGGTATTGTCACCTGTCAATGTAAACCCAACAGAGTCAATACCACAGTTGTCAAACAATCCTGAAATAGGAGGCGCTAAGAACGCAGAGGAAATTGTAGCAAAACATTGTCCATCATCAGATGGAAATGCGTCTACTGTCGGACAGGTGATCATCGGAGGTGTATCATCTGTGATCGTTACCGAGAAAGCACATTGAACCATGTTGCCAAAAACATCTTCTACAAAGTAAGTTACAGTAGTTACTCCAACCTCAAAAAACGCACCACTGGCATCTAGTGTATCGCCACCCATTGTCGCTCCAGTCAATGTATAATTAATGGATGTTACATGGGTTGGATCAGAGTTAATCATTAATTCAAGATCCATAAGAACTTGTCCGCAGGTCATGGCATCCGAAGATTCGGATTGAGCCATCGGACAGTCAATATCAAGTTGTCCGCCAGTTACATTTACAAAAAAGCTGCAACTGTCAAGGTTGCCATTGCCATCGTCCGCGTAGTAGGTGACGGTAGTCGTTCCGGTATTGAATGCTGTACCAGATGCATCGGTTGCACTTGGACCTGGTGTTGAAGTTGCACCACTCAGGGCATAACTTACCCCAATGGTTCCACATGGATCACTGGCAACGAGTGCTATATCACCAACTACTACATTAGCACCAGAAGTAATGGTTAGGGTGGTGTCATTCGGACATTCTAGTGCCGGAGCTGTATTGTCAGAAACAACAACATCAACATCACAAGTGGCCGAGTTGCCATTTTGGTCATAAACAATATAAGTAACAGTGGTGGTGCCCAAACTAAAGGTACTTGTAAACGAAATATTTCCTAAAGGCAGGATAGTTGTAATACCACCAATGGTATAAGTTAGAGAATCAATTCCGCAGTTGTCTGAGATAGTCGGAGCAGGCACCGTAGCACTTGCCTCACAACTTCCTGGTCCCGAATTCACATTTACCGTTGCCGGACAATCGATAACAGGGCCACCGTTGTCAACAACGGTTACATCGAAATCACAGGTCGCAGTAAGTCCACCCTGATCTACAATCGTAAAAGTGACGGTAGTTGTTCCAACAGAGAAGTTCTGCGTAAAATCAGTAGCGGTCATTGGAAGGGTTGTCGTGACTCCTCCAATAGTATAAGTCAATGAATCCAGTCCGCAATTATCATCAATTGCCGGAGCAGGAATCGTAGCAGTGACGTTACAAGAAGTAAAGCCAGTATTAAAAGTTGTATCAGCTGTACAAGCAATGGTAGGTGGATCCAAGTCCTGGACCGTTACCGTAAATATACAATTTCCAGTATTGTTAGCTGCATCAGTGGCAGTGTAGGTTATGGTGTTGACACCAAGTAGGAAAGAGACCATACTTTGTGTACTGCTTACATCAAAAAATCCATTCATTCCACTAGGTTGTACTACCCATTCAATTTGCGGGTTTGGGGTACAATTATCTGAAACAGAAACAGGCGCTAAGCCATCTACCAACGCAGAACATTTATCCGGATCTGTACTTACTATCGTATCATTAGGACAAACTATAACAGGGGCAATCGTATCAATGACTGTTATGTTGAAACTGCAGGTAGCCGTATTTCCACCAACATCAGTAGCGGTACAAGTCACAGGGTTTACGCCTAGTGGCAAAAGCAGACCTGGTGCAGGTGAACAGCTGACTGTTGGGTTTGGATCACAGGCGTCACTGACGTTTGGCATAGCATAGTTGACAGAGGCCGTACACATGTTTGCGGATACAAATATTGTGGTGTCTGTGGGGCAGTTTGATAGGGTTGGGGGAGTGCTGTCGGTTGTACTGACAATATAGCCAGGTTGAAATACGTATTGGGTCATACTATCCATCGAGCCGTCGGTGTTGGCAACAGAAATAGGAGGAAGGTAATTCATGAAAGGCATAGAAACCGATCCAACCAAATCAAATGTAATACTATATATAATGGTACTATCAGGTAGAGTAGTGCTAACAATTGGGTTTGGAGGAGGTGTAGCAACATGACTCCAGGTCGTAAAAATAAAACCATCAGATGCGGCTACCGTATTTAGTACTTGATTGCCCAAACTGACAACATGACTACTATAAGCGTAAGCTGACGTATCCCAGTTAAGTAAATACTGTACTCCAGTCATTTCGTCAAAATTGACGACTATGAAATCCATAATTACTTGATCATTATCACAATCAATGGTAACCTGAGGAAGTATTTCCAAAATGCTATCATTGGTTGAGGTTGGAGCTTCTAATATGACATTAAAAGTACAACCTTGGGTATTGCCTGCTAAATCAGAAGCAATATAAGTTACGAGTGTAGTATCTGCGTTAAAAAAAGATCCACTTGCATCGCCACCACCCATATCAGTAGTACTACCAGAAAGGAAGTAAGCAAC
>Ga0114957_1001425_pt1 | contig 26287 bp, 18 predicted proteins | sample BantaG_FD_87175 | JGI IMG/M metagenome (GOLD analysis project Ga0114957, IMG submission 87175) | Marine algal microbial communities from Bantry Bay, Ireland - BantryBay_4 metaG | ecosystem: Host-associated > Algae > Red algae > Unclassified | place: Bantry Bay, Ireland | collected 2014-11-21
ATCAGCCCAATCTGTGGCAAAAAAAAATCAAAAACATTTTGTGGACAACTCAACAAATACTTTCTTTTTCTCCTGATGCTGGCATTGCTCAACGTGGGCAGGAATTAGCAACTATTCGAAAATGGCGGAATCTCCAAGGCAATGAAAATGCCGTCTGGGGAGAATGTAAAAGTAGTGGTGCTTCCTACTATTTGGTGGCGATTGATGTAAAAGGGCCTAAGTTTAAATGCAATTGTCCGAGTAAAAAACCTTGCAAGCACGCCATTGGTTTGATGTTACTTGTAGCAAATAATTCGGATGCTGTTTCCGTTAGCTCTGACTATCCAGAATGGGTCGATGAATGGTTAAATAAAAAAACTTCCACTAAAACAGCAGAAGTAAATTCAGAAGAGGAGGAGATTATTCAACATGAACGAGAAGTCGCCAAGCAAAAAAATCGAAACAAAAGATTGCTTCAGATGGAAGCTGGCTTGGAGGATATGGAAGTGTGGTTGACCGATACCATTCGCCAAGGATTGGCTTCGACGGAACGACAAGGTTATGATTTTTGGCACGAGATTTCTGCTCGAATGGTTGATGCTAAGTTAGGTGGTTTGGGGAAAAAAATCGAAGCGATGCAACTCCTTCAAGGTGGTAATATCAATTGGGTGGACAAGATGCTTTCACGAATGACCGATTTGTATTTGGTCGCAAAAGGATTTAAAAATTTAGAAAAATTACCTCCTCTTCTCCAACAAGAGTTGCTTTCTGTCGCAGGAATTAATGTCAAGAAAGATGAAGTTTTAGAGCAAGATGGCATGCTTGATGAATGGATGGTGATGGGACAAATCGAAGGGGTGGAAGATAGATTGAATTTTCGACGAGTCTGGCTGCAAGGACAAAATACGAAACAGCACGCTTTAATTTTAGACTATGTATTTGGGGAAGGAGGATTTCCCAATCATTTTCCAACAGGGAGTATTTTAAAAGGTGTGCTTTGTTTTTATCCTTCCTCTTTTCCACTTCGAGCTATTGTGAGATTGCCTTTTGATATCACTAATGAATCGCAACCTTTGCGTGGATTTACTGATTTTAAAAAATTTACTACAGCTTATTCGAAAGCTCTTTTTGCTAATCCTTGGTTGCTCGATTTTCCTAGTTGCTTCGAAAATGTCACGCCTGTCAAAAAGAAAAATCAATTATTTATTTTGGATAAAAATAATTCTCAACTGGAAGTGTTAAATCAAGATCAAAATGGTTGGAAACTATTAGCAATGAGTGGCGGATATCCAATTAAGATTTTTGGAGAATGGACAGGAAATATTTTTATTCCTTTGAGTGCGGAGAGCGAGGGGAGGTTGGTTGCGTTTTGATAGATTCTTAAATATGCAACACTCAACAAGGAATGTCCAATTTCCAACTAGTTACTAATCTGCTGTTGTTGAAGATTGGATATTCCTTGTTCAATATTGGATATTCATTTTAAACTTTCTCACTCACCAAAACAAATGCTGGTGGAATATTTAATGGAACAAAACTTACGTCAACATTTCCAAAAATAGTTTGGTAAAATTTCTTCGTCAACAAAGAATAATGTACTTGAATATAAAGTGCATTATCTTTCATGTGTTCTTTACTTGTTCGAATAATACTCAATGCTAACTCTTCTGGAAAAGAAACATAAGGCAATGCAGAAATGACATAATCAGCTTTTTCCAAATTATTTTTCGCCAAATATTCTCCCAATTTCTCCGCAGAATCTTCCACAATAATTAAGCGATCATCTTCGATTTTTCGCATTTGATCACAAAAATTTTTATTGACTTCGAAGGAAAGCAATTTAGCATCCTTTTTCATACGTCTGAGAATATGTTTTGTAATCACTCCGTCACCTGCCCCTAGTTCTACAATGACATCTGCTTGATCAAAATCTACAGGTTTTATCATTCCTTTACAAAGGAATTTTGAACTTCTAGTTATTGTTCCAACAGATTTTATATTCTTTATACTCTCTTTAAAAAAATCAATTTTCTTCATCTATTAAACTTGTTTTATTAAAACGAAGATGAGATTTTTATTTAGAGTAAACAAATTATCATTATTAAAACTCGACAAACGTAGCTTTCTGCTCTCTAGTTGTTTAAATTTCTTCTTTTTACGACTATCTTCTTTTCAAATCTTTTTCTACTAAAATAAATTATTGGTGAATATTCGCTTTTTTTAATAAATCGTTCATTGACCATATATGATATGTGTACATATAAGATTTGTCAAAGAATCTATAAAATGAAAAAAGACCTGTCAGTAATAACCAACAAGTCTTTTTTTATCTTTTGAAAAAAAAAAATTAGCTCTCCTTAGATTCCGCTTCTTTTGCTTTTTGCATTTCAATTTTATTCAACAACAAAGCTGCTTTCATCAAGAAATCATCTCTGTGATTGTGGAACTCTTGGAAGACCATCAACAACCTTGCTGCATCAAATGATGCTGATCGCGGAACAACTTGTCGAGCTGCAATTGGGTGCATCCAATACTCTTCGTTATTTGATCGAAGCATGCTACTAGCAATATTAAATCCAATCACGACTGCTAATTTATTCAATGAGAACAAATAACTAGTTTCTTTGATAATATCTTTTTGCAAGTCAATAATATTGATTCGATCAAATCGAACATTCGATTTTTCACAAAGGAATAAATCTCTTCGACCATCAAAAGTAACGATATCTGTGATTCTATATTTCTGGAAGCATTTGCCAAAGAACGCTCTAATCCATCGTTGAGCAGGACGTAATTGACCAAATACATCGTCTAATTGGCGATCAAAAATTTGGTAAGTTTCGTCAAACTCTCGAATTCTTTTGGATTTCATATTGACTACATCTTTGACACGGTCAATGGTGTTACCCAATTCGTTTGTTTTGGCAGTAACTGTTACGATATCTACATCGACAGCAACAGTCATACTTTCTAAAAAGATTCTTTTTGTTTGTGGTTCAAATACCAACAATGCCACTTCATGTATGGCATAAAAATTTGGAGGCCCTCCGTAGATATTCCCAAACTTCAATTCTAAAAATGCAATGTTCTGATTCACGGTTTTCTAATTTAATAATAAGTTGTACAAAAATAATATTTTCAAGTGGTTTTTTCTTTTTTATTTCGGTTTTATTCTGTTTAATAAGTAAAAATGTACCAAAATAATATGTATCAAAATAAGTATTAGCCAAATTAATTATACTTGTTTTATATTTATTAGCATAAAAAAACATTTTTTACACGAATAAAAATTTTCCGCTATCATAAATTTTTTCATCATCAGCAAAAATTTCTCCTCCATTCATCATATTTCCAATCATATCCCAATGAATTGGGGAAACATTCTTTCCACCACATTGACTATAAGATTGTCCGATAGCCATGTGAATGGTACCTCCTATTTTTTCATCAAATAAAATATTCTTAGTGAATTTATTGATATTATAATTTGTCCCGATGGCTGCTTCGCCAAAGTTTCGAGTACCTTTCATTTTAAATATTTTATCCAAAAATGCTTGACCTCGCTTGGCTTCCCATTTTTCGATATGTCCATCTTTTACCCAAAGTGTAACGCCTTCCACTTCATGTCCCATATAAACTGCTGGGTAAGAAAAATTGACTATTCCATTAACTGAATTTTCCACAGGAGAAGTATAAACTTCGCCCGATGGCATATTAGTTTGTCCATCTGAATTGATCCAAGTTCGTCCTTTGGTAGAAAAATTAATATCAATTCCATCTCCTTTATATTGTACTTTTTCTTTCTTGTTTAAAACATCGACAATCTTTTTTTGAAATTTTCGAACTTTTAACCATTCTGCTTTTGGATCATCTTTAAATAAATGACATGCGCCAAAAACAAAATTTTCATATTCTTCTAAAGACATGCCAGCATTTTGAGCAGCGGCCATGGTAGGATATTGACACAAATTGCGTCGAAGGTCACGAGTTCCCGTTCTTTTAAAATAAGTTTTGGAAATACTCGCGTGAGCATCTTTCTTAATCTTGACTTTTTTGGAATCCACATTTTGATTTTCCATCAAGTTGAATGGAGCGCGGATATAAAGGTAAGCGTCAAATTTTTCTACTGCTCTTTTGTAAAAAGGGGAAACTCGTTTGAGTTGTTCTCCTTTAGCTTCTTCGAAAAAGATTCGACTTTTCTCTCGGAATTCCATGTTGACTTCCATGTGAGCACCTGCACGAGTGGCAGCTCTATATACTTCTCGAACTAAAGGTTCAGCTAGTGTGGTAGTTTGTACAAAGAGTTGATCGCCCCTTTTTAATTCTAAACAATATTTTACCAACAAGTTAGCATATTTGCTAAGGATAGTGTCCATAGAAAATGTATAAGTTATTAATGAGGAAAAAAACGATTCATTTAATTTTGTGAATGAATGATTCATTTGCCGTTTTCCTTCTTTTTTTGGGGTTTCAATTCTTTGTTAAATGTATAAAAAACAAAATGTAAAATGAACTTTAGTAACGATGAAATAGTAAGACTTTAATAGTTACTGAGTTATTTGTTAATAAGTCATTACAAAAAATCTAGAATTTGGAAACTAAAGTTAATAACTTAATAAGCTCAAAAGTCTTAAAGTAAAATTAGTTAGACGAAATTTTACTTACCAATGTTTCACTTGGTGTGGATAACGAACTGCATAAAATTCTTTTACTTTTTCCTCCAACAGATCTCGAAAAACATCAATATTTTCTTTTGTCTTGGCAGAGATAAAAACGTTCGGATGATCGAATTCATTTTTCAAACGAGATTTTAATTCCGTTACAATTTCTACTTTAGTTGCTTCATCTACGAGATCATCAAAATATCGTTCTCGGTATAAATCTATTTTATTAAAAACTAGGATGGTTGGTTTTTCCAATGCACCTAAATCTTTTAAAGTCTCATTTACCGTTCGCAATTGATCTTCAAAATAAGGATGCGCAATGTCCACCACATGAATCAAAACATCACTTTCTCGAACTTCGTCCAAAGTTGACTTAAAACTCTCGACCAAATGATGCGGCAATTTTCGGATAAATCCAACGGTATCTGACAATAAAAATGGCATTCGATTCAAGACTACTTTTCTGACAGTAGTATCTAATGTTGCAAATAGTTTGTCCTCTGCGAATACATCAGACTTACTCAATACATTCATCAAAGTAGATTTTCCAACATTGGTATATCCAACTAAAGAGACCCGAACTTGTCGGCTTCGTTGCTTGCGTTGAGTTGTATTTTGTTGGTCGATTTTTTCTAATTGTTTTTTCAACAAAGAAATTTTATCTCGTACGATCCGTCTATCCGTTTCAATTTCTTTCTCCCCTGGTCCACGCATTCCGATACCTCCACGCTGTCGTTCCAAGTGAGTCCAAAGTCCTCGAAGTCGGGGCAACATATATTGCATCTGTGCGAGTTCAACTTGGGTTTTTGCTTGAGCAGTTTGTGCTCGGCTGGCGAAGATGTCGAGAATCAAAGTACTTCGATCAACTAATTTTACTTTGAGTAATTCTTCCAAAATACTCGCTTGCTTGCCGCTCAAATCGTCATCAAAAATAACTAAACCGATATCTTCATTATCTTCGACGTATTGCCGAATTTCTTCAATTTTTCCAGACCCAACAAAATATCGACGATCAGGAGTTTGCATTTTTTGGGTAAATCTTTTTTTAGTTACAGCACCAGCGGTGAGTGCTAAGAATTCTAATTCATCCAAATATTCTTTGACTTGATCTTCTGTTTGGTCTTGAGTGATAACTCCGACGATGACTGCGTACTCGGTTTCTTTTTTTAAACCTGTTTTGGGTTTTTCGCCTAAGTTCCATTCGTTGTTGGTTTGGGTGGTGTTACCTTTTCTTGGTAAGTTGCTTTTATTTCTCATCTATTAAAATTAATTTTGAATGATTAATTTTGAGTTTTGAATGTGACGAAAATTTTATAAACATTAGGTTTGAATTTTCGTTTTGCAGAACTCTTTAGAATAATCAATTATTTTTTGGTTGAATATTTTTTAGGAAAATAGCGGAAAAAGATAGTTATAAAATACCTGATTAATCTTTGCGAACTACTTATGAATACTAAATGTAAAAGGCTTTAAGTTGTAAGTTGTTCATTTTCTAATTTATTTTTTTGTCTAAATGATTCGAATAACAATATACTTACAAGTTTTATTTTTATTTCTTTTTTGAAAAAAAATGCAAACGATTCAGAGAGTCGTACTACTAAAATCACCTCACCCAATCCTCAGGGTTCAATCTAGCCTTATCTCGCCACACTTCAAAATGAACTTCCGAAACATTTGATTTTCGATCCATCGCCACCGTTCCGATATTTTCCATCGTTCCGACTTGATCTCCTTTTTTGACAAATACTTCTCCCAAGTTAGAATAAACGGTGTAATAATCTCCATGCTGAACAATCAACATATTTTGATAACCTGGAATAAATTGTTTACTCACTACTTTTCCTTCAAAAACAGCAAATACTTTTGCATTTCTTTCCGTCCGTATATCTATTCCGTTATTAGTAATTTGGATTTTGGGAAGCGTTGGATGTTGTTGCCTTCCAAAACGTTTGGTGACCACGCCACTTTTTACAGGCTGAGGTAATCGACCTCGATTACTTCTAAAATCACCAGTCAATCTTTCTAGTACTATAGCATTATTTTTTTGAGGTTTTTTATTGACATCTTTTTTGTTAGGCTTTTTGTCTCGTTCATTTTTCCGACGAACAGCCATATTTTTTTTGATGGCTTTTTCGATAGCTTTGTTGAGCCCTTCGTGATCAGTTCGTTTTTTCCGTAAATCACTTTTGAGACGTTTTTCATCTTTTCGTAGATTTTTGAGCAACTTAGATTTGTCTCCCAATTCTGTGCTCAACATATTAGCTTGTCTTCCAACTGTAGCAATCAACTCTTCTTTTTCTATTTTAGTTTCTTGAAGATGTGTTTTTTTTATGGTCAGCGTTTCTTTGGTTTCGAGAATGAGTTGTGCTTGTTTTTTTCGATATTCATCGTATTGTTTTAAATATTGCCAACGATGAAAACTTTGATTGATACTTTCTGCTGAAAATATAAATCCGAGGTCGCTGCTATTTTTTTTTCTTCGATAAGCTTGCCGTAAGAGTTCGCCATATTCTTCTTCCAATCGACCAATATCGTCGGTCAATGATTCCACTACATCCGAAGCTCGATTTATACTTATGTCAGTAATCTCGATTTCTTTTTGAAGTGTTGAAACTAATAATTCTCGTTGTTGGACTTGTTTCCGAAGAGCAATGTAGCGGTCGAGTGCTGCCGCTTTTGTCTTGGTGGTTTTATTGAGAAGCTTGGAAGTGAGTTCGATATCTTTGAGTAATTTTCGCCGACGATCTTCTAAATCTTTTCTGATTTGGGCGTTGGAAAAATTAAAGCAAAAAATTCCTAACAGTATAATTACAAAAAAACGTTTACTCCAAAAACTGATCAGGTTCGAAGAATAATTACTCCACTTTTTTATATCTTTTTGGAATCTCAAATTTTATGTTCTTGGGTTCATTAATTTTTACATCAGACAATTTTATGTCCATGTCAATATTATTGGTATTTTTTCCAGACACAGTAAGATTACGAAAATACGAAAAAATCTGTTCATCTTCTATTTCCTCATAATCATCAAAAGTCATTCGAAAGGTCTGATCATTTCGTACATCTGAAAACTGCATTTCATTCAATTGGTAGTTTGTTCCGTCCATCCAATATTCTGCTCGGACATTATCTTTTTCTACGTAAAGACGGTGCTGATTGTTTTTGATTTCTGAATCAGGTTTAAGATTGGAGAGATAAAGTACATTTCCCAAAAGCATTGTTTGGATCGCTTCAAAACTCGAAGGCATATTATATTTTTCCTCAAAAAAACTTAACCCTTTGATCGTATATTCCTTGGCTTGACGGTTGATGATATAAACTGAATCAGTTGTGATTTGAACCCGAACAGCTTCCACTCCTGCTTTTTTTGCGACAAACCAAATGACACTATCTTTTCGCATTCGGATGTATGAAGTGAATTTTATTTTCTCATTATCATCTTGGTAATTTATCTTCGCTTTGGCGGTCAACCAGTCTGCTTCGATTTTATTTTTGCCTAATGCTTTGAGCAAAAAGGTAGTTGACTTTTCTGAAATATCTTGATTGGTTGGAATGACTTTTTTGCTTTTGCAACTTGTCACAAGCAAACCAATTAGAAATAGATAAAATGAGATTTTGAAAAATAAGTGCATTTATTTTTTTTTATGGAAAACGTTTGTTTGGTGAGATGTATTTCTTTTAAAAAAAAAATTTGAATAGAACGCTGATTGGGCGGATCGAGCGGATTTACGCAGATTTCCCCAGCATATTGTAATCGTCAAATTCGCTAAAATCCGCTTGATCCGCCCAATCAGCGTTCTATTCCTTTTTCGCTTTTTTATTCAACTCCGTCATAGTATGCGAAAGACCAATTGTTCCAAATTTTTTGACACCGTCAGCAGCTCTTTTAATAATTTCAGGCAACATATCTTGCTCCTCAGAATTCCATTTCCCCAACACAAAATCAACTTGTCTTCCTTTAGAAAAATCATTCCCAATACCAAAACGAATCCGAGCATAATTATTTCCACCAGTCATTTGATCGATACTTTTCAAACCATTGTGTCCTCCGTCAGATCCTTTTCCTCGCAATCGCAAAACGCCTAAATCTAAATTCATATCATCAACGATGACGAGTAGATTTTTCTTTTCAATTTTCTTTTTAGTCAGCCATGCTCGAACTGCTTTTCCACTCAAATTCATATAAGTAGAAGGTTTGAGCAAAACGAAAGTTCTTCCCTTGTGCTTGAATTCTGCCAAGTCGCCCAAAGAATCATTTTTGAAAATCACATCAAATTCTTTCGCCAAAGCATCGACTACATCAAAGCCAATATTGTGTCGAGTATTATCATATTCTGCGCCCATATTTCCTAGGCCTACAATCAAATATTTCATCGGATCAGGTTCTTCTTTTTTTTGTGAAAAATCGAATAGGTTTTTTAGCCAGTTCAACATTAATTTTAGGAGTTAATTTGGTATAAAATTGCAAAAGTAAGTATTTGAATTTAAATATTTTTACTGTTGAATTGTTTTCGCTTTGCTAACTGTTCAACAGTTTGTAAAAAAAACACCCCGAACTTCCAATCTGAAAATTCGGGATGACGCATGTTTATTAATAGAGTTAATTTTTATTTCCAAACAAATCTCGCCATTTTTTCTGTCGTTTCTTTTTACGTGCTGCTTTTTTCTGATCTCGTTCTCGTTTTCTTCGAGTCTCTTCGTTGCGTTTTTTGATGCGTTCAGAGTTCTCTCGTTTTCGTTTGGCTTCTTCTCGTTGTCGATCTTGAACACCTCCTCTTTGATTGATTTCGTCGTCCTTTTTCTTTTTTCTATTTTTAAAAATATCTAAAATTCGATCAAGTGGTTCATCTTCATATTCGCCTTCTTCGAATTCTTCCTCCAAGACTTCTACAATCTCAGGTTCTTCCTCTAGGTAGGGTGGACAATCCATTTCTAACATTTTCCCAAAATCTAAATTATCGAATTTTGCATTTTTCATGTTTTTAAATTTTGGATCTTGATAAGTTTTTTGCATAAATTTTCCAAAAATAGGCAAAGCAGTATTGGCTCCTTGTCCCAAACTAATCGTTCGAAAACGCACCTTTGGAGATTCGCCACCGACCCAAGCACCTGCGACTAAGTTTGGCGTAAAACCGAGAAACCAACCATCGGCATGAGATTGAGTAGTTCCCGTTTTTCCAGCAATATCATTATCTAAATTATAAACCGAACGCAATCGTCGAGCCGTTCCACTATCCACAACTGACTGCATCATGTTGGTCATGACCGTTGCATAATCTTGATCCAAGACTCTCTCGAAAGGTTCTTTTTCTTCATTTTTATAATCAATAATTACATTTCCTTCGCTGTCTTCGATGCGCAATAAAAACTGTGGATCAGGTCGCAAACCTTTGTTTGCCAAAGTTCCATACACTTTTATCATATCATATAATGATACATCTGTTGTTCCCAAAGCAATGGAAGGAGCATGAGGGATATCACTTGTGATGCCCATATCTTTCGCCAATTGCCGAACGGTGTCGATACCCGTCCGCATGATTAAATCGACGGCAACCGAGTTGACAGAATTGGTCAGCGCACCTCGCAATGAATATGCGCCGCCGTATTTTCCATCAGAATTTTCAGGTTTCCAATCTTCATAATCTGAGTAAACGACCAAGCGATTATTGACATAGTCGCAAGGACGAATTCCGCTTCGCAAAGCTGCGGAATATACAATTGGTTTGAAAGTAGAACCAACTTGACGTTTCGCTTGGATGACATGATCGTACTGAAAATATTTAAAATTCGTTCCGCCGATCCATGCTTTGATGTTTCCAGTTTGAGGTTCCATTGCCATGAATCCAGCGTTGAGCATGCAGAAATAATATTTGACAGAATCCAAGGGAGTCATCTTCGCCTCCTTTTCTCCGTCCCATGAAAAAATAGTCATGTTGACTTTTTCATCGAAATTCGCTTTGATTTCTGTTTCGGTTTTTCCACTTTTTTTAAGTCGTTTGTAGCGGCGAGTTTTTTTCATTTCAGCCAACAAAGTTTTATCATCGCCCCAAGGTTTTTTCCCTTTCCAATGTTTGTCAAAATCTTTTTGCAACTTGGCAAGATGCGAAGTCATCGACTCCTCGGCATATTTTTGCATGCGGGAATCTATGGTGGTGAAAATTTTTAGACCATCTCGGTACAAGTCATATTTGCTTCCGTCTTCTTTTTGATAAAAATCTAAATCCTTCTCGACAGCTCTTCGCACGTATTCTCTGAAGTGAGTAGCCAATCCTTGATTTTGATTTTCGCTATGATAATCTACCTCGAGTGGGAGCATTCTGAGGGAGTCAAATTCAGTTTGAGAAATGTATTCGTATTTTTTCATTTGCGCCAAAACTGTATTTCTTCGAGTCAACGCATTCTTAGGATTTCGAACAGGATCGTAATATGTATTAGCTTTGAGTGTGCCAATAATTGTTGCCGCTTGCTCAATTTTTATATCCGTAGGAGTATTGTTAAAAAACTGTTGGGAAGCTACTTGAACGCCATAAATATTTCTGGAAAAAGGAACAGTATTTAAATAAAGTGCCAATAATTCATCTTTGGAATAAATATTTTCCAAGCGACGAGCGATCATCATTTCTCGAATTTTATTGATTGGAACTTCGAGCATTCGATGTCGTTTTCTTTTAAAAAGATTTTTTGCTAGTTGCTGACTAATCGTACTTCCACCGCCACCTGATTGATCTTGTAAAAGTATTGTTTTAAAAAAAACTCGCCCCCATGCTCGAAGGTCAATTCCTCGATGTTCAAAAAAACGAGCATCTTCTGTTGCCACTAAAGCATTTTTAAAATGATCAGAAATTTCATTCAAACCGACATTGACTCGATTTTCTTTAAAGTATTTTCCCATCAAAACTCCGTCGGAAGAATAGACTTCAGAAGCAGTTGAATTTTCAATATTTCTCAAATCTTTGGTCGTAGGTAATTTGCCAAAAGCACCTACCCAAACTAGAAAAACGAATAAGAGAATAAAGGAAACGCCTGCGGCAAAAAAGCCACCTGCTAATTTGAAAGCCCAACGTCCACGAGGATTTGCAGCGACCCAAGCCATAAATCGATTCCGCACAGCTAGTGCATTTTTTACAAAATATTTTTGGAAAAAAAGCTGAAAACTAGTTGGTTGATTTTGCTCCGACGGTGAATTTGAATTATTGGAATCTTGGTTTTCGTTATCCATTAAAGGTTTTCTTTTTTATAATCTAAAATGACCAAAAGGTGAAACGAATTTGAATAATGATAAAGTATAAATTTGAATAATTCGTTGGACCTTTTAAGTTAAACATTGAACGATCCTTTTTTGCAAAATTAATATTTTATAAAATTCGTTTCTCTTTTTATCAAAAATAGTTGGATTGGATGAGTTTTACTATTTGTTTTGAGTATTTGTAAGAGTTGGGTGATTATTCGCAAGTAAGTTTTTTTATCCTAAAACCTCTTCCAAAATTTGATGAGAATTTAAATCTGGAAAATTTTCAATGTGCAACCGATAGAAAATAATTAATTGACGAAGGAGTTCTTTTCGAGTTTCGCGAGACATTTTTATTTTATGAATCTCGTGCAAGTTGGTAGCTAAAAGTTCATGAACTAACTGGCTATGTTCTTCTTGCAAAAAATATCCATGCAATTCTTTTTCCGCTACAAATATTCCTTCTCTCAAATCAAAAAAAGGATAGTTTTTGGAAAAATTATCTTCGGGCATAAAACCCAAATAACCTGATAATCGCAACATAAAATATAGATGCAAATTGGAAAACGATAGTTGCGTTTCATCTAGAAATTGAAAATTTTCATAGACAAATTCAAACATCGGTAAATTTTCTTCAGGTTCCCGAACTGCTCTTCGAGTCAGTTCCAACATGAATTGTCCGACCGAACTTTTAGCAATTTCAAAAGGCAAAGATTGATAAATGTGAGCCGCTTTGATTTCTTTAATTCGCGTCATATCTTTATCATCTCGATGATAAACGACCAAATCTACTAGTGACATCACTTGCAAAAGACTCGCACTTACCCGTGCATTTTTTTTGCGAACTCCGCTGATGATATAAGTTCGTAAACCTTTTTTCTCTGTGAAGATATCGGTGATAATGCTCGTCTCGGAGTATTTGATGGAACGAAAAATAATACCTTTGGTTTTGATTAGCAAAGTCTTGATTTAGCGAAATGAAAAGAAATATTCTTTGCAAAAATAGGAAATCTAAAACTTCTTTTAGCTTTGTGGAAAAACTGTGTTGAATTTTATTTTATGAAAAAAAAAATACGAATCACTTATCGCCATTTTCAGATTGTAGCAATGATTGCATTAGCTGTCTTTTTGATTATTGAAGCTCGTCGGCAATGTGATTTTAATATTTTTTTTACGGCAGGAAAAGATATTTTGGTGGGCGAAAATTTGTACACCAAGATTTATCAAGGTTGGTTACATTATTATTATAGTCCATTTTTTGCGTTGCTACTTTCCCCTTTTACTTTCGTTTCGGAATATGTGATTACATTGTTATGGCTGGTGTTGAATGTTTATTTTTTCTATCGAGTTTGGGAAATATTGAGTGATTGGTTGGAGTTGAATTTGTTGCCGATTTCGACTCAACGATGGTTCTTTTGGGGAAGTGTATTTTTGTGTGTGCAAGGAATTCGAGATAATTTGCATTATCATCAGATTACGATTATGATGATTTATTTGACTTTACAAGGTTTGGATTTGATTTTGAAAAAGAAGGAATGGCAAGGTGGTGCGTTGATTGCTTTGGGAATAAATATTAAAATTTTGCCAATCGTTTTTTTTCCCTATTTGATTTATCGAGGATATTGGAAAGGTGCATTGAGTGTGGTTTTGGTTTGGATATTTTTATTGTATTTACCTGCGGCATTTATTGGTTGGGAATATAATTCATTTTTGTTGAGTGAGTGGTGGAGTGGAATTAATCCAAGCCAAAAAGAAAATGTGTTGGATTGGTCGAGAGCTGGTTTTGGGTCATTGGTGACGGCACTTTTTCATAGCCAAAAAGGAGAAACTCGTCCGATTTTTTTAACTCAATTGTCAATGGAAAATATTGCTTTGGTCACCAATGGATTGAGACTTTTTTTGGCTGTTTTTACTTTGTATTTTTTGCGAACACTTCCTTTTCAAAAAGCGAAAAATAATTTGCATCGACTTTGGGAGGTAGGTTATTTATTTTTAGTGATTCCTTTTCTTTTTCCTCATCAACAAAATTATGCTTACTTTTTTATTTATCCTGCGGTGGTTTATTTGATGTATTTTTTTTATGGAAAAATAAAAATACGAGGAAGTTTTCGATTGTTGGAATTGAAGGATAAAATTTTGATTGGAATACTTGGGGTGAGTTATTTGATGATGAGTGCAGAATTATTTTTGGGGGAATTTCGGACTTTTTATATTGATATTCGGTTGATGACTTGGGCGGCGATTTTGGTTTTGATTGTATATAGTAAGGTGGTGGTCTGCTTTAGCAGACCTAAAAAAAGGGATTAAGAATATTGAAATTCTTAACCCCTTTTTTAGGTCTTTATTTTTCAGGTCAGCTGAAGCAGACCACCACGTGGGAGTGTTATTCGTACAATTGTTTGTCAGTTATTTTTTTCTCTAACAATTCTGAAGTCGAACCTTTCTCTTGCGCTTTTTGCCAATACAATAATGCTTGCTCTTTATCATTCAATTGAAATAAAACATCTCCATAATGTTCCAAAAGGGTAGGCATTGATTCGCCGCCATTTTTCAAGGCTTTTTCCAACCATTCTTTGGCACCATCGTAATCTTTCATTTTATATAAAATCCAACCGTAAGTATCTTGTAATCGAGGTTCATTTGGTTTTATTTCGATAGAACGGTTCGACATTTTTTTAGCCTTATCTAATTTTTCTCCACGCAAGGCTAAATGAAAACTGTAACTATCCAAAATAGTATAAGCATCTGGATTTAGTTTCAATGCTTTTTCAAAACTTTTATCTGACTTCGCATACTTTTTAGAGTTGTGATAAACCTCTCCAAGTCGTCCATGAATATCAGCTTGCATTCTTTTATTTTTCGCACTCATCATTAATGCTTGCTGAAATCCATCAATGGCTTCATCATGATTACCTTTTTCAGAATTGGCAATTCCGTTGAGATAATATGCTTTTGCTTTGTTGGGAAAAAGGTCGAGTACATCGTTAGAAGTTTTGAGGAGTGCATCAAAATCATGCAATTCAAAATTCAAATACATCACTTGTTCCCAAACGGTAAAAACAGAGTTATCCAATTTCAACGTTTGCATATATTTTTCCAAAGCTTCTTTTGGTCGTTCCGAGTGATTGAGTAAATCACCATAAACGGAAAAACTTTTGGCATTATCTGGATGAACTTCCGTTAAGATTAGAGCTAACTCAATAGCTGCATCTGCCAAATCTTTATCGCCAGTATTCGCTACTTTTTGAATATGCGGAATCATCTCTTTTATTTTCAAATCGATGTCCACATCTTCTTGTAGGAAAATTGGTTTTAGTAAACTTAAAGAATTCGCTTCGCTTCCTCCGGCTTTGTTAGTATTGACTAAAGCAATATTTGCTTGAGCATCCAAAGGATCTAATTGTAATATTTTTTGGAAAACTTCTTTCGCATTTTCGTTTTCGCCAATTCTTTTGAAATGACTTGCCAACATGTGTTGGTATTCGATATTTGAAGGAAAAGCGTTGGTCAATTTTTGTAATTCTTGCGTAGCTTTTTTCTGTTTTCCCAAACCTAAATAGAGGCTATGTTTTTTTCCAATTAACTCTTCAGACAAACCAAATTTGGATTCAATTTTATCATAAATTTTAATGGCATCAGCATTGTTTTTAGACCGCACTAAAAAGTAAGCCTGCTTGTGATAAAAATATTCATTGTTTGGATATTGCTTCACCAAGCTGCCAAAAACTTCCGCCGCCGCTTCATCTTTTTTCATTTTTTGATAATGATCTGCGAGGAAAGATTGATACCACTCATTTGACTTATCAAGTGTGATTGCCATTTTGATGGCCTTTTCAGCTTTATCATCTTTGTCGAGCACATCATACATTCTTGCCAATTCGTAGGCAGCTGCATGATTTTTTTTATCACGTTTGAGTACTTCTTTGTAAAGGACAACAGCATTTTCGTAGTTGCCCAAAATTTTCTCTCGGCTAGCTTCGATAAATATTTTTTCAGTATTTACTTCTTCCTCCGTATAAAGATTTTGCGCTTGAACATCGAATGAAAGTAACATTCCGCCAAGTAGCAAAAATAGAATAGGGTATGTTTTAGAAACCAATTTCATATCAAAAAAATTAATGGTGAATGCTTAATGGTAAACGGTTAATCCAATTATGTAATCTAGTAATCTGCAACTAATTTAACGGTTAACTTTATCAAACGAGTATCTTAAAGTAATGTTTAATGAAGTTTTATAAAACGGGAAGGTTAACCATTCACCGTTAACAATTAATCATTATTTCTTGCCTGTGCTGCCGAATCCTCCTGCACCTCTTTCTGAATCCGAAAGCTCAACAACTTCATTCCAAGTGGCTTGTTCGTATCGAGCGATGACCATTTGAGCAACCCGTTCAGAGGGTTCAATGGTTTGGGTTTCCTTAGAAAGGTTGATCATTATGACCCCAATTTCACCTCGATAGTCACTATCTATTGTTCCTGGAGAGTTTACCAAACTTAATCCTTTTTTGATAGACAATCCGCTTCGCGGGCGAATTTGAGCTTCGTAACCTTCTGGCAATTCAATAAAAAGTCCTGTTGGAATAATTTTTCTTTCGAGGGATTCTAACTGAATGGGCGTTTCGATATTTGCTCGTAAGTCCATTCCTGCGCTACCTGAAGTTTCATATTGAGGCAAGGTATTGATAGAACGGTTGATAACTTTTACTTTCATTTTTTAATAAAATTTTTCCGCAAAGATAGGAAAAAATAGGAGTCAGGTAGCAGGTCGTTTGCCTGTGGCAAACTGTCAGGATTCAGGGCTTCTTGTTTACGATAACATTATACTTCGTCAGATAGAAAAGCTCTTTTTGTATTTTGGCAAAAAGAGCTTTTCTAGTTTTTTATCAAATTATGGAAAAACAATCACTAGGTTTCTGACCGAGAGCGCAGCGATCAACCTGACGGCCTGACTTCTTTTCTAATGAACGGCAGTTGCTAATATATACTCATAATATTTTTCATACTGTGGCAATATATGTTTGATGTCAAACTTCTCTGCTTGAGCCAAAGCATTTTTACTAAACTCTGCCAATACCTGATCATCTTCTAGGATCTGAATCGCATATTTCGCCATAGATGCTACATCTCCAACGTTACTTAAAAAACCAGTTTTTCCATGGATATTTACTTCTGGAATTCCTCCAGCATTGGAAGAAATAATAGGTACTTCACAGGCCATCGCTTCCAATGCTGCCAAGCCAAAACTTTCATTTGCACTCGGCATAATAAATAAATCAGCGACAGATAAGAGTTCCTCCACCGCATCTTGTTTTCCTAAAAAACGAATTTCATCACATAATCCAAGTTGCCGACACAAGTCTTCCAACTTTCTTCTCTCTGGACCATCACCGATCAATAATAATTTGGAAGGGATTTTTTTAAATACTTTTTCGAAAACATAAATTACATCTTCGACTCTTTTTACTTTTCTAAAATTAGAAACGTGTACTAATATCTTTTCGCCATTGGGAGCAATTGCTTTTTTGAAATGATCTTTATTGACTTTTCTAAAACGATCAAAATCTATAAAGTTAGGGATGACTTTTATTTCATTTTTTATGTCAAAATAATCAAAGGTTTGTCCTCTCAAACTTTCAGAGACAGCTGTAACTCCATCCGATTTATTAATAGAAAATGCGACGACAGGTGCGAATGATTTATTGTTTCCAACCAAAGTGATGTCCGTTCCATGCAGAGTAGTGACCACAGGAATATATTTTCCTTCTGCCAATAATATTTTTTTTGCCATGTAAGCAACTGCGGCATGAGGAATCGCATAGTGTACATGAAGCAAATCTAGTCCTTCGTATTTCACCACATCCACCAATTTACTAGCCAATGCAGTATCGTAAGGAGGATATTCAAATAGCGGATAATCTTCCGCATTGACTTCGTGATAAAAAATATTTTCTTGAAAACTTTGTAACCGAGCGGGACGACCGTAGGTAATAAAATGAATTTGATGTCCCTTTTTTGCCAGACCTAATCCAAGTTCAGTTGCTACAACTCCGCTTCCTCCGTAGGTAGGATAACAGACAATGCCTATTTTCATTTTTTGCGCTGTTTGTTTTGATAAAAAAATACGTATTAATTGAAATGTATTTTTTCACAAAATGTTCATTGTGAGAAGGTTTATACCGAATTCAATAAGATATGTCGTATAAATCGAATTATCTTTTCCCGATACTCTTCGTTAAAAATCCTCGCCATAGCTTAGACTATGTCTGTGGTTTTTGCCTCGATTATCAACAAAACCTAAATCGATTTATACGACACCTCTTATTGAATTCGGTATTATTATTTGCCCCAAAAATATAAAAAAAAAAGACATCCGAACTGTCGGATGCCTTTTTTTATTATTGTTAGGAGTCATGGGTTTAGGAATATCAATATTTCCAAACCTCTGACTTATGACCGATAGCAAAGCGACCAGCCTGACAACTGACTCTTTTTTTTAAGGATTATTTTTCATCAACTTTTTCACAATTGTTTGGCTATCTACTTTTACTCTTACGAAGTACATTCCATCAGGATAGTTTTCCAAATTCAATTCAACTTTTTCTTCCATTGTTTTTCCAATAGAAGTTTCGAAAAGAATCTGTCCCATCACATTAATGACTTGAACTTGAACATCAACTGTTTTTGCAAAAGTCATATCCAAAGTCGCCACATCCATTGTTGGATTCGGGAATAAATTGATTATTTGGATATTATCTATTTCTTCAAAACCAACTTGGAAGTCAAAAGTTTCTACAGTAGAACATCCAAAGAAATCTACTACTGTAACACTAAAAACGCCTGCAGTTAAATCAGTAATTTGAGCAGTCGTATCACCTGTACTCCAAAGGTAAGTATATGGTCCAACACTAGCCGGAATTACAGAAATAGTTCCATCTGACGCACCAGCAACAGACTCGGGAATGACATCAGTAGCTAGAGTGATATTTGCACATTGATAGATATTAATATTATCAATATCTAAGAAATAATCACCTGTCCCCCAAATTCCTTCAAATTTCACATTGATAACTTCACCTGCAAAACTTGAAAGATCGAGATCGACTGTAGTTAATTCACTAGAAGTAATATGGTTATCTTGAGTGATTACATAAAAAGTTTCGTAAGTCATCCCACAATCTGTTGATATTTTAACTACAAGAGAATCACCAAGTCCCAAGATGGTACCATCGGTTCCAGCAGACCAATCCACGAAGCGATAATCGAAATGAAGAGAATCTCCATCAGCAACTACTCCTACCTCTGGAGATGTTATTTCAAAGAAATTATTAAAGGAATACATATTATTGAATGCTACAAAAGAAATATTATTATGCTGATCGGTTACTGGATTAATTCCAGAAGTTGTCCAGTCAAGAGGAAAGATACCTTCTTCAAAATCTTCTTTAATTGGTAATTTTGTAAAAGTTTCTAACACAAATTTAGCCGTATCATTTGACATATTAGAATCTCCATCTAATTCTGTCCAAGCAGCTATTTCAAATGTTCCCCCTGATGAAAAATCACTAGTCGCCTCAAACTCTAATTCAATAATACTATCTTTTCCTATGACATCAGTAAAATATCCATCTAAAGGAATATTGATTGCTGCAGTTACCCCATTGACACTATATTTAAAAGGAATCAAAGACTGAGGATATGCACCAAAGTTAGTTAATAGAACTCTGATTACTTCTGCATCACCTGCATCACATCCATTGCTAGGAGAAACGATTTGAATAATACCAACATCATTTAGAGGAAGTGTTGTAAAAGTGAACGGCCCAGCCAATGCACTTGTATCTCCGCCATCACAAAATCTAATGACATAATAATCATAAGTAGAATTTTCATCCAATCCAGTCAATGATGCAAAAGGATCATTAGTCATAAATGTAATCCCTGCGCCTGTATTTGGCAAAAATCCAGTTGGGCCATATTCCACTTGCCAAACTCCAGCAGAGTCTGAATCCATCCAACTTATATCAGCCGACAATCCAAATAAATCATCCACACCTAAGTTAGTTGCTCCAGGACAAGTTGGACAAGCAAATGTTTCATATACAATTCCAGTTGCTGGATTTGGTCCATCTGAAAAAATGATATCTCCATTTGGATCTAAAATATTGTAAGTGACTTCATTTTGAAATGCACCTGCAGTATAAGTAAAAATCATAGCAATATTACTTCCCGCTCCAATCGTAAATTCCGCAAAACTCCCTCCAGCAGGAACAGTATAATCTGTGGAAATACTTCCAACCGTTACATTAAGTATTGACCCATTCCAACCATCCCCAAATGAGTCAAATAATTCAATTTTATAATCACAAGCACTATTAAAAGTAGTATTAAAGGAGTTGACCACAGCATTATTACTCAATTCATTATCACAATCCGAATGTACATAAAAATCATAAGCAGTATTTTGAATCAAACCATTTATCGTTGTCGAAAGACCCGTCGTATTAATTACTGTTCCTGATCCTAGTGCGAATCCTGCCAAACCATATTCCACATTATATCCAATGGCTGCAATAGAAACATCCCAACTAATATCTACAAAAGTTGAATTGATATCAGTAATCATCACATTGGTCGGAGCGGGACAAGAAAGAAGCGTCGTAAATGAAAATGGTCCAGCAAAATTACTCATCTCTCCTCCTCCACAATCTGATTGAATATAAAATTGGTAATCTGTATTTTGCATCAATCCCGTTAAGTTCAAAAACAAATCAGTTGTATTCGTCAACGTTCCTGTTCCCAAAACAAAACCTGTCAAACCATATTCAATATTATAAGTATCAGCTGAATCAGAAACTGCCCAAGTAATATCTGCAGAAGTATTTGTCAAATTATCAACTGAAACATTTGGCGGAGCTAAACAATTCAAGTTAGTACCACATGGCAAATTATCTCCTGGATGAGTCGCGCCACTTGCTACCGTTACATCTGCTTCCCAACCCAAGCGATTAACTACTGCTGTTGCAAAAAGCGAAACAGTAATACAACCAGTCGTACCCGTAAATGAAGAAGATCCACTCGAAGCAATCATATCTGCCAACAAAATATCATTGGCATTCGGCGCACCTGTTGCATTTCCATACAACAGAGTTCCTGCATTAGAATCACCATCATAGATTTCTATAAAATCAAAGGTGGCAAAAACATCAAATGCAGTAAAATCCAACGTAATCGCACTCCCATCAGGGGAACACAAAGTTGTCACAGTTTCGCATGCGCAATTAAAATAAAAACCAGCAGGATCAGTTCCTGTTACTGGATTTGCTTCGGTTCCTCCTTGATCTGCAAACACAGCACCATTACCCGCAACAAAACATTCTGTCTCGCCTGCCGTTGGAATAATTTGTGCAAATAGAGTTTGAGTAAAAAAGAACGACAGTAAAACAATCATAAAAGAAAACGATTTTTTTCTATTATGATTTAGTAAATTAAAGTAGAATGATTTCATAGAAGATGATTTATGCTCAATTTTTTGAAAATTGAAAATGATTAATTATGATGATTTTATGGAAAAAAAAAGTGTTTTCCAAAAACATCAATGATTAGGTTTTGAAAAATAAGGTTGAAAATAATATTTATTTGGCTTTTTAAGGAACACTTAAAAAATAACTTGTAACAGTTTGGCAATTATTTTTAGTCAAATCAAGGAATGGAAACAGGCGTTTATCTAGATAAATAACTGTTTTCATAACGCAGAGTTGGCTCAAAAGAAGAAGTCAAAGTGTTATAAATTGTTCTCTAAGTGTTCCTTAGAATAAATGCAGATTCTTGAGAGAGAGGTTTTGTTTATAGTTTTTGCTTTGAAAGCCGCATAAATGTTGATATTTTAGGGTGTCAAAGTGAAAAATATGGATAAAATATCCTGTCAAGAATCTGCATTTATTTAGTTTGCATTCCTTAGATGCTTAAATTTACACAAAAAAAAATTTCTCAGTTACTCTATTCTTTAATATTTTATTTTTTAATATTTAGAATGATTAATTTCACACCTAAATCTCAAAAAAATTATTAATAAACAATTTTAAAAAAATGATGTTACATTCTTGAAAAAAAACTTATTTAACATTTCAAAAATGCAAAAAATAAGTTCGCAAAATCCTAATTTTTAGAATACTTACATAATAACTAAATAATCAAAATTGGCTGTTTATTCAATAAAAGATCTGGAGAAGTTGTGTGGCATCAAAGCCCACACCATTCGAATTTGGGAGCAACGTTATGACATTGTGAAGCCTAAGCGAACGAAAACCAATATCCGATATTATATGGATACGGATCTCAAGGTTCTTTTGAATGTTGCTTTGCTCAATCGGAATGGAATAAAAATATCCAAGATCGCAGAAATGAGCCAAGAGGAAATAAGGGCAAAGGTATCAGAAATCTCAATCATAGATTTTGACGGAGATGCCCAATTGGATGCATTGATGTTGTCGATGATTGAGATGGATGAACTAAAATTTGACAGAATTGTTTCTACCAATATTCGCCAAATCGGATTTGAACGAACGATGCTCGAAGTGATTTATCCTTTTTTGGATAAATTAAGTTTGATGTGGCTCACGGGTTCTATCGTTCCTGCACAAGAAAATTTTATTAGTAATTTGATTCGGCAAAAAATAGTGGTAGCCATTGATAGCTTACCTCATTCTGCTGGACGAACTTGCAATAAATTTTTTGTCTATTTGCCCGAAGGCGAAAAACAAGAGTTGAGTATTTTATTTATGCACTACTTAATTAAGTGCCGAGGAAACCAAGTTATTTACTTGGGACAAAATCTTAGTACCAATGATTTAATTGATGCCTACCAAATTTCAAAACCTAATTATATTTTCACCATGATCACGGAGACTTATGCGAACAAACCTGTTCAGCAATATGTCGATCAATTATCTGAATCTTTTCCAGATGCAAATATTTTATTATCAGGTTACCAAGTGGTAGCACAAGATGTCGAATCATCAGAAAATATTACCATACTGAAAAGTCTTTTTGATGCAATAGAAATGTTGAATGAAATCAAAAAAGGCGGTTGTAAAAAATAGATTTTAACTTTTACCACGTTTCCGTAAAGTTATTGTTATAAAAAATAAGAAGACTATAATCCAACTTATCACACTTCCATAAAAAGCGCTCATTTCCACCTTCGGCTCAAATGCAAATCTAATATTCTGTTTTCCCTCAGCAATTTCCACCGCTAAAAAAGTATCATTACATTGAATGATCGAAGTTTCTTTTTCATTCAAATATACTTTCCAATCAGGATGATAATTTTGTAAAAAAATAATAGACATAGATTTTGTAAAATTACTTTCTAACTCAATTTGGTTAGGAGAAAAATGTAGTAAATTAATCTTTTCAAAAGAAAGAGTATCAATCGTTGCTTCCTCAATTATTCCTTCTGTACTAATTCTTTCCGCAGCGAAGACTAGTGGATATTGAATTGTTTTTTGAAAAAGACCATTTGCCATTGCTCTTGCTGACCACTTAAAATATGCGGGACTTGCTCCGTTGGGCGAAGGAATTTTATGAAAATGATTCAAATTAATATGTAAATGGACATAGTCAAAGTTCGCTACTCGATGCAATTTTTTAAATGGTTGATTGATCGGAGGTAAAGGATATTCTTCTGGGGAGAAATAATGAAAAGCTTCATTGACTTCTTTCGGACTTACGTCATGAATGACTGTCGAAGAGATATTAAATTGAGTGGCAAAGAATAAATCCATACACAACACCGCCAATAATAATCCTTTTCGTAAATAATTTTTTTTCAAAAAAACCAAACCAATAGAAAGTAGAACTAGCAACATAAAATGCAATGAACCTTGCGTGAATACATTGTTATAAAATTGTGCATCTGCTGTCAATTCAAATTTTCCTTTTCGTTCTACAAGGACTTGACTATGAATGGACGCATTGTTTTTTGCCCAAAGTGTGATCGCTAAAATGGTCATAGCTGCTGCTAAAGTTTTTTTATGAACCTGCCGACCGATCAGGTGGAAACCTTCCGATATATCTTTTTTAAAAAAATAGCTCATCGAAAAGCCACTTGCAATCAGCAAAAAGAAAATGCCAAAAATTCTAAAATAAGTCGGTAACCGAAAAATATCCATCAACGGAACAAACTCATACATCCAAGTTCGCAACGGTAAATCATTTCCCATCGCAATCGCAAAAAATAAAATACCTCCAAATAAATACCAGCGAATTTTAGCGATCTCGTTAGCGCCCCAATCGCTAACACCGCTTGTTACAAGTTTTATTAATCCAAAAATTAAAAAACAAAATGGCAGCAAACCCCAATAACAATTCACCAAAGTCCAATCATTTTCCCACATCACCATATTCGAGACGGAAGCAAATGGAAATAAAAAAGTAATGATTGCTTCAAAAGGAAGAGAACCTGACAAAGTTGAATCAAGGGCAAAACTGTCTCCTCTGTTAATGTATTTTGACAACCTCAACATACCCATCCAAGACACTAGAGTCAACATCAAAAATGTTACTCCCGAAAGAATTGCAGATCCAATTATTTTTTTTAACAAAGAAAAATTTCGCTTACATAAAATATGAATCACTCTAAAAAGAAACATCCCTAACAATATGTACACGGCTCCCACAAATACTCCAGGGTAACTTCCCAAAAACATCAAAGCGGAGATCATAGCTAAAAAAACTGATCTTAAAATGGAAGGATCATCTTCCCATTTTTTGTAATTTAAAAATACCCACGGCAGCCAAGATGCTCCAATTGTCCATCCCAAATGTTGTGCATTTCCAATCATAAAACCCGATAGCATAAAACTGGAAGCAATCAATAATCGAGTCGTTCGAGACCAGCCAAAATATTTTCCCAAATGATAAAAACCAATCCCACTAAAAAAAAGATGTCCTATATATTGCAACTGAATCACAGTCGCATCATATCCAAAAATCCACCCAATCAACCAAGTGATCGGATTCCAAGTATCGTTGATTCCCATTTGTGCAAAACCTCCATTGAGAAAAGGATTCCAGAGCGGGAGTTCACCATTGGCAAGGCATTCGGTTATATAATAATTCCACGGAAGAGTGATGTCCATGATGTCCCACTTCATGGTAGCTTGGAGAAAAGCAACTTGCCACAAACTGCCCATGAGCAACAAAAACAAGAATAAATAATCTAAAAAGGTCTCTTTCTTAAGATGCATAGGTCAAAGATTAACAAGCAGTCAGGCGGGCAGGTTAGTTGCTGTGCCTCCATGTCAGTAGTCAGGACTTACGACTCTCCTCATTATTTTGAAATTTAGTTTTTCCAAATTCTGGGAAATACACAAAGCCTCTAATCCTGACACGGAAGCACAGCGACCAACCTGACCACCTAACTCCTATTTATAGATTTTAAACAAAAAATCGCTTATTTCCTTTATAAAAGTATAAATTTGCGCCTTCTTATTTCTTAATACACAAATAATAAAATTATCATGAGGACATTAATTAAATTCTCTTTCGTATTTGCGATGTTGGCTTTAGTTGCTAGCTGTAAAAACGATAAAGCAAAAGCTGCAAAAACTGGAGAAGCTAAAACCACCGCAACTCCAACTACTGCTGCAAAAACTTATTCTAACACTTCAGGTATAATCAATTGGACGGGAGCTAAATTGGCTTACGATCACAAAGGTACTTTGAAAATTGAATCAGGTGTTTTTTCTGCTGAAGGAAATAAAATCAAAAGTGGAGATTTTGTAATTGACATGACATCTTTGACAAATACAGATCTTACAGATGCTGCAAAAAAAGCAGACTTAGAAGGTCATTTGAAAAATGCAGATTTCTTTGATGTTGAAAAATTTCCAAAGTCAACTTTCAGCATTACTTCTGTAGCTGATGCAAATACTGATGAAGCTAACTGTATGATTACTGGAAACTTGACGATGAAAGGAGTTACAAAAAGTATAACTTTTCCTGCATTAGTTGTAGCTAAAGGTGATGGATCATTGACTGCTATTTCTGATAAATTTACAATCAACAGAACTGATTGGGGAATCAAATATGGTTCTGGTTTATCTGGAGCTGTAGGTGACAAAGTTATTAGCGACGATTTCACTTTGCAAGTTTCTTTAGAAGCGAAATAATTTCGTTAAAAAAAAAAAGAGGGGTTAACCAATCATAGTTAACCCCTCTTTTCTATTAATCGTTGGACAATAGAAAACGTCGTTTTTAAAAATATCTTTTTTCGATATTTATCCTTAAAAAATCTTAGGAATGCGAATAAAATAAATGCAGATTTTTGAGAGAGAGGTTTTGTTCATAGTTTTTGCTTTGAAAGCCGCATAAATGTTGATATTTTCAGGATTTTAAAGTGAAAAATATGGACAAA